>OGKA01000012.1_pt1 | contig 211812 bp, 157 predicted proteins | sample 1572211 | NCBI WGS metagenome assembly OGKA01 (sample SAMEA2582125, study PRJEB24529) | metagenome | biome: Human gut stool | place: China | collected 2011 | reverse complement strand
GCAAACGTCTCGCCAAACCACGGTCAGTATCCATTGATGTTGTAATAAGGAAGAAGATAAGCAACATGAAGGCGATATCTGCCGTTGAACTAGCATTAATTCCCGGCACTTTTCTATTCCTTTTTGCCATTTTTACTTACTTCGTTTTTAATTTATTAAACTTCAATGTTATGATATTATCTTTTAAAGATACCAGATAAGTTAACTAATGCACCGATAGCAGCAATAGCAAACAGTACATAAGTAGAATATAAGAACATATCTGTTACTTTTAACATAGTAACATCTGAGTATTCAGCACCACCACCTAAAACAACAGTTTCAGAAGAACCCATATTATAGGTAACGACTAACAGAAGTACTAATAAGATTAAGCCCAGCAAAGATTTGATAGCACCTTTTGGATTATCCTTCAATGCACCACCAAACTGAGCGATAGCACCAATAAGTGTAGCAATAACAGTCACAGCAAACATTCCGTACATTAAGTACATCAGTGCTGGCGTATTAGCAGGTTCTACCAAACCTGCAGCATTTGTTTCGTTGTATCCTACTCCGAAGAACATGCCAAGCACAACCAAGATAAGGGCGATGCAGACATAAAATACGTAGTAAGAAACTTTGTATGATAATTTAGCCATTGTTCAAAAATTATTTTTTGTATTTCAAGTTGTATTTCATGATCATATCAAGCAATGTGATAGAAGAATCTTCCATCTGGCTTGTGATAGCTTCAATCTTAGAAAGAATGTAGTTATAGAATACCTGAAGAATCAATGCTACAATCAAACCGAAGATAGTAGTGATCAACGCAACTTTCATACCACCAGCAACAACTGTCGGAGAGATATCACCTGCACGCTGGATATTATCGAACGCCATAACCATACCGATTACAGTACCCAAGAATCCCAAAGACGGAGCCATTGCGATGAACAGTGTAATCCAAGAACATCCTTTTTCAAGGTAACCAGCCTGAACACCACCGTAAGATACTACAGAACGTTCAACAACGTCTACACCTTCGTCGATTCTCATCAGACCCTGATAGCAGATAGAAGCAACAGGACCACGAGTGTTACGGCAAATAGTCTTAGCACCTTCTACATCACCTTTTTCCAAAGCTGCTTCAACTTTAGCCATCAATTTTTTAACGTCAACTTCTGCCAAGCTCAAGTAAATGATACGTTCGATACAGAAAGCCAAACCAAGTACCAATGCGATAGCAACCAATGACATAAAGCCAGCGTCACCTTCGATAAACTTAGTTTTCAACTCTTTGTGCATACTGCCTTCTTCAACTGTAGCAGTAGCTACTTCTTCAGTTGCAGCAGGTGCAACCTGTTCTGTTTGTTCTGGAGCTGCTGTAGCTGTAGAATCCTGAGCCATAGCTGTCTGAGTCATTCCAAATGAGAGGACTCCCATCACTGCAAGAATTGCAAATAACTTTTTCATTGTGTGTCTAATTTTTAAGATTAAATAATTAATAGTTATAAATTGTTTTTAATTGTTTCATCTTTTTCTCACTGCGGAGAGAACGGGATTCGAACCCGTGATACGCTTTTGGCGTATACACGCTTTCCAGGCGTGCCTCTTCAACCACTCGAGCACCTCTCCTCATGACCTCGCTTGAAAGCCTTTTTCTTAAATCGAACGCAAATTACAAATAAAAATGCGAACGGCAAGCGATTTCAGCCACAAATGTATTCTTTTTTTTCGTCTTACATAACATTCACTAGCCAAAAGTTTATTTATACCCCTAAAATTAATAAACTTTAAAAACTATTCTCGGCATTTTTAAAAACTTTCAGCGCGTTTTCCGAGGTCACACGACCTATTTCCGAGAAGGAAACATCATACACTTCGGATAGTTTTTCGGCCACTTTTACCAGGTATGCACTTTCATTGCGCTTTCCTCTATAAGGAACTGGTGCCAGATAAGGTGAATCTGTTTCCAGAACTAAACGCTTCAAAGGTACAGATTTCAAAACTTCCGGCAAAATACTTTTCTTAAAAGTTACGACTCCATTTATGCCAAACATAAATCCGGGATACTCCATCAGCTTATGTGCGTCCTCTACTGTACCAGTAAAACTATGAAATATTCCGGTAAGTGATGTTTTACGATAGGGTTCCAGAACTTCAAGCAACTCCGAATAAGCCTCACGACAGTGAATAATCAGCGGTAAATCATACTCAAGAGCCCATTTCACCTGAATATCGAGTACCTCCATCTGCTCTTTTCTAAATGTCTTATCCCAGTATAAGTCCATCCCTACCTCTCCGATACCATAGAAAACTTGCTCCGAGCGCAACCATTTTTCCACCGTACCCAGACGTTCTTTCCAGTTTTCATCTACCGAAGTCGGATGAAAACCTATCATGGGATAGCACCCATCGTGAGAGTTACATAAAGCCAACATAGCTTCTACTGAAGTATCATCTATATTCGGCATAAAAAGACGTGTCACTCCTGCCTCTGTAGCACGAATAATTGCCAACTCACGATCTTCATCAAACTCTTCTGCAAAAAGATGTGTATGTGTATCGATTAAAGCTACCATATTGCTTATTTATTAAACGTTATAAATTACGTTCCATCAAACTCATTACAAAATCAGACAGATTTTTCTTGTATTCTTCTTCCACGTTCACCTCTTTCAGTAGCCTCATTCCTTCATGATAATATTCATTTATCTTATCTCGGCATATATTCTGCAAGCCCACCTTATTATATATAGCAGTAACAGCTTCTATCTTCTGGGCTGGTACATAGTCTTCAGCTTTCAACCATTCTTGCAAGGAAGCACGTGTCTTGTCATCCGACTTTTCCAATGCTGTTATCAGCATAAACGTTTTCTTATTACATAAAATATCACCTCCGATATTTTTACCAAATACCAGCGGATCACCATATACATCCAAATAGTCATCCTGCAATTGGAAAGCAAGCCCTATCTGTATACCAAAATCATAAAGCAACTGTGCATCTTTTTCCGAAGCTCCTCCAAGCACCGCTCCTATTTTTAAAGCACCGGCAAGCAGAACTGAAGTTTTCAAACGAATCATTTCCATATATTCATCAACAGTCACATCTTCTCTGGATTCGAATTCCATATCCCATTGCTGTCCATCACAAACTTCCAGAGCCGTACGCGAGAAGATATCCATAACCTGATGTGTATATTCTACCGGACACCCCTGCATCATAAACTGAAAAGAAAGTATCAGCATTGCATCTCCGGAAAGAATAGCTGTATTTTCATCCCATTTTTTATGAACGGTAGGTTTTCCACGGCGCATATCCGCTTTATCCATCAAGTCATCATGCAAAAGCGTAAAGTTATGATAAGTTTCTATTGCCGCAGCCTGAGAGAATATTGCCTGCACATCTTCCTTAAACAGGTTATAGGCAAGCAGCATTAGCACCGGTCTCAGTCTTTTACCTCCCAGTCCTAACACATATTCTATCGGGTCGTACAATCCTTTAGGTTCATGAGAATAAGGCAATGATTCGATATAAGCATGAATTTGCTTCAATAATTCTTTTGAAGTCTGTTGCTCCATGATTTTTCTTTTTATTAAGGTTATAAAAAATTTTTAGGCACGAATGCACAGTTTTCAATTCTGCGCAATCCGTGCCTAAACAATATTATCTAGGAAAAGCTTACTGCAACTTGAATGTTACAGGTACGGTATATTTTACACGTACAGCTTTACCACGCTGCTTACCTGGTTTCCACTTCGGCATCATCTGGATCACGCGAAGTGCTTCCTTATCCAAATACGGGTCAACACTACGAACAACAACCGGATCGACGATAGAACCATCCTGGTTTACAACGAACTGTACGATAACACGTCCCTGTACACCATTTTCCTGTGCGATAGTCGGATACTTGATGTTCTTAGCCAAGAACTTCAAACATTCTGCCATACCACCCGGGAATTCCGGCATTTCTTCTACTACCTGGAAGATCTGCTGTTCTTCAACTTCCTCTTCTTCTACGACTTCAGGTACATACTTGATTTCAACAGCTTCACCTTTATCTTCGTTAGACTGAATAGTAGATTCTACTACATCTGCATCATTTTCTGCAATCTGCAAAACTTCTTCTACTTTCGGTGCTTCGGGAGGAGGAGGAGCTTGTTTTGGTTCTTCCTGTTCCGTAATAGGAACCATTTCTTCTTCAAAAGGCACATCTACGATACCACTATCGGCAGTGATTACGACATCACGTTTGGTCCATTCAAACGCAACGAACATTGCTGCCAATATCAGCACGAGCCCGATCAGTAAACCAGTGGTCTTCTTGCCTTCAAGATCGGCTTTCGGCGATTTTTTAATTTCCATAAAAAAACTTTTATAGGTTAATAAATTCTCTGTTCGGCAAATGTAGTGCAAATCTTCGAATATGCAACAAGATAAGGGTAAAAAATTGCAAAATACGTTCATTCCGTACTATCTGTCACGAAAATAGACTATCTTTGACTTCTGATTCTTTTTAACTCTATAATAAATAAGGTATGAACAAAATCATCATTGCAATCGACGGGTTTTCTTCCTGCGGAAAAAGTACAATGGCAAAAGATCTGGCTAAAGAAATCGGTTATATATATATAGACAGCGGAGCAATGTACCGGGCTGTTACTCTTTACTGCATCGAGCACGGACTTTTCCTGGCGGATGGAAGCATCGATGAAGATAAGCTAAAGCAGCAGATGAGCAATATTCATATATCATTCCGTCTAGATACAGAAAGCGGACGTCCTCGCACATTTCTGAACGGAACGGATGTAGAAAACCAGATCCGGACATTAGAGGTATCCTCACACGTCAGCCCTGTTGCAGCTTTGGGATTTGTACGTGAGGCTCTCGTACGCCAGCAGCAGGAACTTGGTAAAGAAAAAGGTATCGTAATGGACGGAAGAGATATCGGCACAGCGGTATTTCCTGATGCAGAACTGAAAATATTCGTCACTGCATCTGCCGAAATTCGTGCACAGCGACGCTATGACGAACTGAAAGCCAAAGGACAGGAAGCGTCTTTCGAAGATATCCTGCATAACGTAGAAGAGCGCGACCGCATAGACCAGACGCGTGAAGTAAGTCCTTTGCGCAAAGCAGACGATGCAATACTGCTGGACAACAGCAACATGACTATTGCAGAACAGAAAGAATGGCTTATGAATCAATATCTTCAGGCAACTCATGCTTAAAGTAGAAATAGACGAAGGATCAGGCTTCTGTTTCGGAGTAACTACTGCTATCCGGAAGACAGAAGAGGAACTGGCAAAGAGCGATACGCTTTATTGCCTGGGAGACATTGTGCATAACGGACGTGAATGTGAACGCCTCAAACAACTGGGACTGAATACAATCGACCACGAGGAGTTTGCACGGCTTAAAAACACCAAAGTTCTGCTCCGTGCTCACGGAGAACCTCCCCGCACCTACGAACTGGCTAAACAGAACAATATAGAACTTATTGATGCAACCTGCCCTGTCGTACTTCGCCTGCAGAAGCGAATCAAACAAGAATTCGACACTCCAAATCCGGAAGGACGGGAAAAACAAATCGTAATATTCGGGAAAAACGGACACGCTGAAGTTTTGGGGCTGGTAGGCCAGACCAACGGCCAGGCTATCATTATAGAAAATCTGGAAGAAGCCGAAAAGCTTGATTTCAGCAAAGACATCCGTCTGTACTCACAGACAACCAAGTCACTGGATGAATTCCGGCAGATCGTTGCATACATTCAAGAACATATTTCACCCAATGCGACTTTTCAGTATTACGATACAATATGCCGTCAGGTAGCAAACCGCATGCCTGACATACGCAAGTTTGCAGCCCGCCACGATCTGGTATTCTTTGTATGCGGACATAAAAGTTCAAACGGGAAGATTTTGTTTCAGGAATGTCTCAAGGTAAATCCTAATTCTTATCAGATAGACCGACCGGAGGAAATCGACCGGAAACTGCTGGAGGGCGTGCAGTCCATCGGAATATGTGGGGCAACCTCCACACCGAAATGGTTGATGGAAGCCTGCCGAGAAACAATTTTGTCGTATTCTTGACATCCAAAAATACAGACTTTTATTTGCTTGTAAACTAGTTTTTTAATACTTTTGCTCCAAAAGATTTTAATAAAGAAATAACATATGGGAATTATTAAATGTATTGGCATCTTGACTTCAGGTGGCGATGCTCCTGGAATGAATGCTGCAATCCGCGCCGTCACTCGTTCGGCTATATACAACGGACTGACCGTAAAAGGTATTTATCGAGGATACAAAGGCCTCATCACCGGTGAAATTCAAGAGTTCAAAACCCAAAATGTCAGCAATATCATACAGCAGGGAGGTACTATCCTGAAAACTGCACGCTGTCAGGAATTCAAGACTCCGGAAGGACGTAAAATAGCTTACGAAACCATGCAGCGTGAAGGCATTGACGCACTGGTAGTCATCGGTGGTGACGGTTCGCTTACCGGAGCACGTCTGCTGGCACAAGAATTCGATGTTCCTTGTATCGGATTGCCTGGAACAATCGATAACGATTTGTACGGAACAGATACAACAATCGGATATGATACAGCTCTGAACACAATTCTGGATGCAGTCGACAAGATCCGCGACACTGCAACTTCACACGAACGTTTGTTCTTTGTAGAAGTCATGGGACGCGACGCCGGCTTCCTGGCGCTGAACGGAGCTATTGCAGCAGGTGCCGAAGCTGCAATCATTCCTGAATTCAATACAGAAGTCGACCAGCTGGAAGAGTTCATCAAGAACGGATTCCGTAAATCAAAGAGCAGCTCTATCGTACTGGTAGCCGAAAGTGAAATCACAGGTGGAGCTATGCATTATGCAGAACGTGTAAAGAACGAATATCCGCAATATGATGTACGTGTAACTATTCTGGGACACTTGCAACGTGGTGGTAAACCGACTGCACACGACCGTATCATTGCCAGCCGAATGGGTGTAGCAAGTATTCAGGCTTTGATGGAAGGACAGCGCAATGTAATGATCGGTATAGAAAATGACCAGATTGTTTATGTTCCGTTTACAAAGGCTATCAAAAACGACAAACCTATCGACCGTGAACTTGTCAATGTTCTCCACGAATTATCAATCTGATAAATAGAAGTTATATAAAAAAACTCCTTCATGCAAACATGAAGGAGTTTTTTTATGAGGTAGTTATTCTTTTACGAGCCTTATACCGTCATCTTCCAATACTATCAGACGCTTTTTATATAAATCTCCGACAGCCTTCTTAAATGTCTTCTTGCTTACCCCGAACGTATTATATATCTGTTCGGCATCTGTCTTGTCATTTATCGGTGTATATCCGTCGTTATCTTTGATATACTGCAACAGAAGCTCTGCAAAATCATCGACCTTCTTCACTCCTCTTTTCTGAAGTTCCAGGTCTATTTTTCCATCTTCACGCACACGTTTCACATAAGCATGCAAACGCATTCCCGGCTCCAGCGGCTGGAAAATCTCATTATGAAACAACATGCCCGAATATTTGTTATCTACAATAACCTTGAATCCCAAATCGGTTTTCTGCCATACAAGCACCTCAGCTTCATCACCCTGATTATACTCAGGACGTTCCTTCGACAGATAATGCTCTATCTTAGCCGATGCCACAATACGGTAACTTTCCTCATCCAGATGTACATGCACCAGATATCGTCCTCCTTTCTGCATCTTGGCCTTCTGTTCACGGAACGGTACAAAAAGGTCCTTCATCAGTCCCCAATCCAGAAATGCACCATACTGGTTTACCCATGCTACTTCCAGACAGGCAAATTCTCCTACTTGAACATAGGGCTCCAGCGTAGTAGCTACCAAGCGCTCATCCATATCAAGATAAATGAACACGTTCAGCACATCGCCCGGTTTACATCCCTGAGGCACATAACGCTTGGGAAGCAATATTTCGCCATCTTCATCACCATTAAGGTACATGCCGAAATCAACTTCCTTAACAACTTCCAACTGATTATATCTTCCTAACTGTATATGACTCATAACAATCACTTATTTCTGCCAAAGATAGCACAAAAAACTTATATACCCGACAAATGAGAGCTACAAAAGAAAGTCTGACAAACCTATTGACTACATTTACGAAGCCTGAAAGTCATGAAATAAAGTTTTATGGTTATTTTTATCAGAAAATTTATTCCGCCTATAAGTGAAAAACATCATAAAATTGTTTTACTTAGCGGAACATTTTCAAACGAAAAACAACATATCGCATATCATTAAATTTTTTATTCTATGAAACACTCACTTTTCACTTTGGGAATCGTGGCAGCTTCACTTTCTGTCGCCACTCTTTCGTGCACAACTCAACAACAGCCTACAGAAGTTACTTGGGGAACATTCAACATCCGTTATGATAATCCAGGCGACAGCCTGAACAACTGGCAATACCGGAAAGACAATGTAGCTCAATTCATCAAATCACAAGATATCGACATCGTTGGTATGCAAGAGGTTCTTCACAATCAGCTGGAGGATTTAAAATCACGCCTGCCAGAATATGCAGAAGTTGGTGTAGGACGTGAAGATGGAAAAACAAAGGGAGAATACTCACCTCTATTCTACAAGAAAGACCGCTTCGAAGTACTCGACAGTAACACTTTCTGGCTCTCACAATATCCGGACAGTGTAGGATTTATCGGATGGGACGGAGCTTGCAGCCGCATTGCAACATGGGCAAAACTGAAGGACAAGAAAACCGGAAAGATCTTTATGGCAGTAAATACCCATTTCGACCATGTAGGAACGGAAGCCAGAAGAAAAGGAGCCCTGCTGATCATTGAAAAAATTAAAGAAATTGTGGGCGATCAGCCGGCTGTACTGACTGGAGATTTCAACGTAACAGACCAGTCGGAAGCTTATGAAACTATAACAACCAATGAGTTTGTACTGAAAGATGCGTATAAAGAAGCTGCACAACGCGAAGGAGTAGATTACACCTTCCACGACTTCGGACGTATCCCTGCCGACTCTTGCGACAAGATTGACTTCATCTTTGTTACCCCACAGATCAAAGTTGAAAGCAGCTATATTCCTCAAGAAGCTGAAGAAGCCGGACAATTCCTGTCTGACCACAACCCTGAGGTAGTTCATCTGTCATTCTAAATGGATTTTATAAAAAAGATTTGCATCAGAAAAGACCGTTCAAAGTCAATTCTGATGCAAATTTGCATATGTAAAGATGTAGCTTGCTATTTTATCATTCCATCTACAATGTGAATTGTACGGTCAGTCTGCGCAGCCAGTTCCTCATCGTGAGTTACAATAACAAAAGTCTGTCCCAGCTTATCACGCAAATCGAAGAACAAGCGGTGAAGTTCAATCTTATTCTGTGTATCCAGACTGCCAGAAGGTTCATCTGCCAGTACGACAGAAGGATGGTTTATCAGTGCACGCGCTACGGCAACACGCTGTTTTTCTCCTCCCGACAGTTCAGCCGGTTTGTGCGAGGCACGTTCGGCAAGTCCCAGAAAATCCAACATTTCACGGGCATTTTTCTTTGACTCAGAAGCAGAAATTCCCTGAATTAAAGCAGGAATCATTACATTCTCTAATGCTGTAAATTCAGGCAACAGCTGATGAAACTGAAAAACGAATCCGATTTCCTTGTTTCTGAAAGCCGACAGTTCTTTCTCTTTCAGACGGTTTACTTCCGTACCATTCAGCACTATCCTTCCGCTGTCAGGTTTATCGAGCGTACCCATTATCTGAAGCAAGGTAGTCTTTCCTGCCCCGCTAGGTCCGACAATACTCACCACTTCTCCTTTATTTATAATAAGGTCTATCCCTTTCAATACCTGCAGTGAACCAAAGCTCTTGGTTATTCCTTCCAACTGAATCATCGTTCTACAATTTTCGTATTACATATTCTGCCAGATAACAGCCAAATACGGCGGGCATATAGCTCACTGTTCCGGCTGTAGACTTTTTATTCTGTTCATCGTCTACCAGTATGACAGCATTCGGATCTGCCTGTTCGGTACTGAACACTACCGGCAACTTACGTTTCATTCCCATTTTCTGCAAACGTTTACGCACTGCCTTGCTCAGTCCGCAATGATAAGTTTCCCATAAGTCGGCAAAACGTACCTGCGTAATATCTCGTTTGGCTCCGGCCCCCATGCTGCTTACAATCTTAATACCACGCTGCAAGGCATGGTAAATAAGATAACACTTGGGAGCTACCGTATCAATTGCATCAACCACAAAGTCGAATTTGGCGCTGTCAAGCAGTTCAGGTATTGCTTCATCCTTCAGATATACTGGCAATACCGTAAGTTGAAGTTCCGGATTTATATCGAGAAAACGCTCTGCCAGGACTTCAGCCTTCTGTCTGCCTAGTGAAGAGTGTGTAGCAGGAAGCTGCCTGTTAATATTGCTGGGCTGTACTGTATCGGCATCTACAATAGTCATCCGGCCTACTCCAGCACGGCAAATCATTTCCGCTGCATAGGCTCCCACTCCTCCGAGTCCGACCACCAGCACATGTGCCTGTCTTAAACGGTCGGTCTTATCTTTTCCCAACAACAACTCGGTGCGTTGCTGCCAGGCCTTACTATCTTCGCTCATGAATTCTTTTTAAACCATTTATAGAACCAGTTGCCCACCTTATCATAATATTGTGTTTCAGCCCATCCGCGCGGATCGGAGAACGACAGACTTTCATTCGGATCACCCTTCTGTTCGGGATAAAGCAACATGATACTGTTATTATTAAAATATTTAGATATCTGCATCGGCAATCGCTCAAAAGCTGAATCATATGAGATAGAGCCACGGCGTGCACTGATGATTACCAGCAAATGATCATAGTTCACCTGTCCGGTCAAAAGAAGCAAGTCATCCCAGTCCTCCAGCTCGGAATAAGCCACACGCGTATCCTTATGCTTTTTCTGTATATATCCACGTATATAACCCAATGTCTGGGGATGAGCATAGAAGTGTACCCTACATCCCAACTGGCTGCTCATACGACACATGTGAGTTATCCATTTCATAAATCCGTGTTCGAACTCAGCTTTCGGAGGTACAGCCACGATAATACGCCTCAACGTATTGACAGGAATCAGGAAGCGTGCTACCATCACTTGCAGATAAGTATTTTTCAACAGATTTTCTGTCAGATTACCAAAGAAAGAATCGACGATACTCATTTTACAATGCAGACCAATGATGATATTCGTCGCTTCGTATTCCTTCGCAGTATGCAAGATACCGGTAGTAATATTCAAGTCGAAACGCGATACGGTTTTCAGCCTTACGCTGGTCGAAGCCGCTATCTGTGCCGCACGTTCCAGACTGCGTTTGCCACGCATTTCCTGTTTTACCGAACCGTTGTTATCGTTGATTACGTTTAGAGCTACCAGATTATCCGGCTGCTTTTCGTCGCGTACCACCATAGCCAGACTCATCAGACTTTCCAGCGTTTCAGGATTTGCTACTGGAATCAGGAATTTTTCTTTTTCCTGAGCCTTCTCGTCACTCACTTCCGCATCGTCCATTGCAATACGTTTGGCTGCATGCTCTGTAATAAACGAACTAACCACACAGGTCACCAGAATAAGTAAGATTGTTCCATTCAGTACATCTTCGTTCAACAGACGTTCTCCATTGGGAAGAATGATATTATATCCCACCAGTACGGCTGCCAGTGTAGCAGCTGCCTGTGCATTGCTCAAGCCGAACATCAGTTCACGTTCCAAAGCACGCATCTTATATATCTTCTGTGTAAGCCATGAAGCAATCCATTTACCCAACAGTGCAACGATAATCATCACTACAGCTACCTTGACAGAATCTATATGACCGAACAAGACATTTACGTCGATCAACATTCCCACACCGATAAGGAAATAAGGAATAAACAAAGCGTTTCCTACAAACTCCAGATGACTCATCAGCGGAGAAACATGAGGTATCAGCCTGTTTAATACCAGACCGGCAAGGAAAGCTCCCAAAATACCTTCCATTCCCACAAACTCCATCAGTCCGGCTCCGAGGAAAACCATTGCCATTACAAAGATATACTGCACTACATTGTCGCTGTAACGACGGAAGAACCATCGTCCGATACGAGGGAAAGCATACATAATGACTACGCTCAGCACAACAACTTTCAGCACCAGCCATATCCAGAACATTTCGGAAGTTTCACCCTTATACATACCTCCCACTACTGCCAGAACCAGCAGTGTCAGTGTATCGGTCACAGCAGTACCTCCCACGGCAATGCTTACAGCCCGCTGACGGTTAATGCCATAACGGATTACAATAGGATAAGCAATCAACGTATGCGATGCATACATACTGGCCAGCAAAACCGAAGTAGCCAGACTATAACCAAGCAAGTGAAGATTGGTCCATATACCTATTCCCAACGGAAAAATAAAAGCCAGCAGTCCCAGCACGGTAGCCTTTACACGAATGCTCTTAAAATCCTCCATGTTCATTTCGAGTCCGGCAAGGAACATGATATAATAAAGTCCCACCTTGCCAAACAGCTCAAAACTGCTGTCACGTGCCAATATATTGAATCCATGCTCACCGATAACGACTCCCGCCAGAATCATACCGATAATGTGAGGAATACGCAACCGTTCCAAAACAATGGGAGCGAACAATATAATAACCAGCACCAGGAAAAAAATCCACGTAGGGTCGGTGACAGGAAGATGAAAATCAAAGTTTACAAAATCGAGCACTTCTTTCATAAATAGGCGTTACTATTTCATTTTAGAAACAAAAATACAAAAAAACTTCCTATTTTCCGTATTAATAATTCAGAATGTTTTATTTTTGCAATCGGAAATATTGGCAGACGAAACACATCGTTTCAAAAACAAATAAGTTTCTTAACAAAGAGAAGATAAAACAGTCTGCACAGTAAGAAAATGTAAGTATTAACAGTTTAAGAATTTGTAAAAGAAAATGAGAGTAGCTATTGTTGGTGCAAGCGGAGCAGTAGGACAGGAGTTCCTGCGTGTGCTTGATGAGAGAAATTTTCCGATAGACGAATTGTTATTATTCGGTTCTTCACGCAGTGCAGGACGAAAATACACGTTCCGCGGAAAAGAAATCGAAGTGAAACTGCTGCAACACAATGATGACTTCAAAGGTGTTGATGTTGCCTTCACTTCTGCAGGAGCAGGTACTTCTAAGGAATTTGCCGAAACTATCACCAAATACGGCGCTGTAATGATAGACAACTCAAGTGCATTCCGTATGGATGCTGATATTCCTTTGGTAGTACCCGAAGTAAATGCTGAAGACGCTTTAAACCGTCCGCGTGGTATTATCGCTAACCCGAACTGTACTACTATACAGATGGTGGTAGCATTGAAGGCTATCGAAAAACTGTCACATATCAAACGTGTACATGTTTCTACTTATCAGGCTGCCAGTGGAGCTGGTGCAGCTGCAATGGACGAACTCTACGAACAATACCGTCAGGTACTTGCCGGCGAACCTGTAACTGTTGAAAAGTTCGCTTACCAGCTTGCGTTCAACCTGATACCTCAAATCGACGTATTTACCGACAACGGTTATACTAAAGAGGAAATGAAAATGTTCAACGAAACACGTAAGATCATGCACTCTGACGTAAAAGTAAGCGCAACTTGTGTACGTGTTCCGGCTCTTCGTTCTCACTCAGAAAGCATCTGGGTAGAAACAGAACGTCCGGTTTCTGTAGAAGAAGCTCGTCAGGCTTTTGCTGAAGGAGAAGGTCTGGTACTGATGGATAATCCTGAAAAGAAAGAATATCCGATGCCGTTGTTCCTCGCAGGTAAAGATCCTGTATATGTAGGACGTATCCGTAAGGATCTTGCAGACGAAAACGGTCTGACATTCTGGATTGTTGGTGACCAGATAAAGAAGGGTGCTGCACTGAATGCTGTACAGATTGCCGAATACTTGATTAAAGTAAAGAACATCTAAGAAACCAATTCCATTCATTATACACGAAGAGATAAAACATCTTCTGTCGCCACGTAACAGGGAAGATTGTTTTATCTCTTCTTTTTATTTTCTGCTTTTCTATCTATGGAATACACCAGCCATTATAATTCTCCACTCGGACAGATCACTTTAGCCAGTAACGGAACATGCCTCACCGGTTTATGGTTCGAAGGCCAAAAGTTTTTTGCACGTACGCTAGCCAATTGTACTCAAGAAAAAGATCTTCCCGTTTTTCACCAAACATCCGAATGGCTGGATTGCTATTTCAGTGGAAAGAAACCTGACTTTACACCTGCTCTCCAGCTGAATGACACACCCTTCCGAATTGCTGTATGGAAAATCCTGCAACAGATACCTTATGGAGAAGCAGTTACTTATAAAGATATTGCTCAAGAAATAGCCCGACAGAAAGGTATTTCAAGCATGTCGGCACAAGCTATAGGAGGAGCAGTAGGACACAACCCTATCAGTATTATCATTCCTTGCCACCGTGTAATAGGAAGTAACGGTAACCTGACGGGATATGCAGGAGGGCTTGACCGGAAAATAAACTTACTAGCTCTTGAGGGTGCTGACATTGCAAAATACCTCATATCCACAAACTGGTTTCATACACGTTAAAAAAACATGCTGATGTTTCTTCTAAAAGATGCTCATGTTTTCCCCAAAAGATGCTGATGTTTTACAGAACTTTTGCCCATATTTTTCAAAAACATGCTGATGTTTTCAGTACACCATACCCCTAAAAAGAGAACACCATCTTCTGCACATGCAAAAGATGGTGTTTTCCTTTCAATATCTGTTATAAAGATATTCTTATTTATGCGTTTTTACAATCTGAGTCGGAGCTAGTTCGGCATTACGCTTTTCAGTCTGTGCTACAACGTTACGTGCCAGTTCAAGGAAAGCTTGTCCGGTCACAGAGTTTTCATCCAGCGCAACCGGTGTACCTTTATCTCCGTTTTCACAGATACTCTGTACGATAGGAATCTGTCCCAGCAACGGAACATTCAGTTCTTCAGCCAGCTTCTTTGTTCCTTCTTTTCCGAAAATATAATATTTGTTTTCAGGCAGCTCTGCTGGAGTAAACCACGACATATTCTCTACCAGTCCGAGAATAGGTACGTTTACCTTATCGTTCATGTACATATTGATACCTTTGCGTGCATCGGCAAGAGCAACCTGCTGAGGAGTGCTGACGATAACAGCTCCTGTAATAGCCAACGTCTGAAGCAAAGTCAGATGAATATCGCTTGTTCCCGGAGGAGTATCGAGAATAAAATAATCCAAATCTCCCCATTTGGCATCACCGACCAGCTGTTTCAAGGCATTGCTAGCCATACCTCCACGCCATAAAGTAGCCTGATCCGGATCGACAAAGAACCCGATAGAAAGCAGTTCGATACCATACTTTTCAATCGGAACAATCAAATCACGACCATCTACCATTTCAGCATAAGGACGAGCATCTTCTACCTGGAACATTTTAGGTACAGAAGGTCCGAAGATATCCGCATCGAGCAAACCTACTTTATAACCCAGTTTCGAAAGTGCTACTGCCAGATTGGCCGCTACGGTAGACTTTCCTACTCCACCCTTACCGGAAGAAACGGCAATCACGTTCTTTACCTGCGGAAGCATCTTTCCCGGTTCCGGACGGGCAGCCTGACGACTTTCTGTAGCAATCGTCACTTCTACATCCTTTGATATATAAGTATGAATAGCAGTTTCGGCAGATTTAACTACCGATTTCATAAACGGATCGGTCGGTTTCTCGAATATCAATGAGAAGCTCACCTTCATCCCGTCAATACGAATATTATCGGCCACCATTTCGGCTTCTACAATATTCTTTCCATTTCCCGGATAACGCACCGTTGCCAGCGCATCAAGAATAAGTTTTGGATAAAGTGTCATAATATCTCAAATTATTATTATTTACTTGTTTTCAGCCCGCTGCGTTTGCTGCGGTTGTAACTGCGATAATCATCCAGTTCAATTTCTACATCCGGTTCCTGCAACTCTCCTTCCTGAGGCAGACGGAACTTGATGTACTTTATATTTAAGCCACGATCCAGCCATTGCTGTTCGTAATAGGTACGGATACTCAGAATATCATCATCCATACCCGAATGGTACAGGTCATCGGTCATAAACTCTACCGGCAGATTATTGGCTTCTATCATGTATTTGGTGTAAGTGTACATGAAATTACTGTCGGTCTTGAGATGTACCAGTCCGTCGGGCACAAGAAACTTACGGTAACGGTTCATGAAATAGGTAGAAGTAAGTCGCTTGGTAGCCTTCTTCATCTGCGGATCAGAGAAAGTCAGCCAGATTTCACTCACTTCTCCCGGAGCAAAGAAGCGGTCGATTATTTCGATATTGGTACGCAGAAAAGCAGCGTTTTTCAATCCTTCATTCAAGGCTTCGGTAGCTCCTGTCCACATACGTGCACCTTTTATATCTACTCCGATAAAGTTTTTGTCGGCATAACGTCGTGCCAGTCCCACGGTATATTCACCGCGACCGCAACCCAATTCCAATACAATCGGATTATCGTTCTTAAAGAAATCCTTGTTCCATTTTCCTTTCATCTCGAACGGAACATCATCTACCACCGAATATGGATATTCGAACACATGCGGATACTCCGCCATATCTGCAAACTTTGCCAGCTTTCCTTTTCCCATTTTTTACTGAGTTCTTCTTGTTTTGGGCACAAAGTTACGTTTTTTCACCGGAACGGACAAAAAAGATTTACTACAGAAACACCACGGGCAGACAGAGATTCCAACCTCTCTGCCTGCCCGTTATATATGCAATGATTACAACTATCCGTATTATACTTCTTCGCTGGCGTTTCTACCGCTCAATTCTGCTTTCAGATCTTCATAAAAAGCTGCACGTGCAGTAGACATATAAGGCTGCAAAAACAGTAATCCGATACCCAAAGTCAATACAGATAAAATCATCCAGCCGATAAAACTCAAATCAAGCAAGAATAACTTCATCTTATAACCGTTCATCATGCTCATACTTTTTTCGATAGCAGCATTGTATTTCAATTCCGGTTCATCTTTTAATATATAATAAGTCATAGCATAAGAATACGATTTGATAATACCCGGAACAATCAGCAGACAAGTCCATAACACCGTATAAATAGCAACTAAAATACCCGTACCCCAAATTCTTCCGAAATCCTTGAATCCATCAAACAGTTTTCCAATCTCAAGCGGTTTTCCTTCGCGGAACAAGTCGAGGAACAATATGGCAAATCCATACACAAGCGGATACGTTATTATAAGTGAAACAACAGTTCCCACCTTAGGAATAGAACTAACACCTCCTGCTATCAGTAAATAGAGCAACGTAACAAGTGCAGCTATCGTCCAGTTGCCCGACAGTGTTGTACGTGAAGCTGCGCGCAGTTCAGAATTAAGTTTTAACATAGTATTAGATTTTAAAGGTTAATAATTCACTTTACTCTACAATCATTACCCATCCGTATGGATCAGCCTCGTCACCATACTGGATAGCACGCAGTTTGTTGTAAAGCTTTTCACTGATAGCCCCCGGCTTACCGTCTTTTGCAATGACATACGATTTATGGTTTTCCAAATCGTCGATACGTTCAATCGGACTGATAACGGCTGCTGTTCCACATGCACCTGCTTCTTCGAATGTAGCAAGTTCTTCTTCCGGAATAGGACGACGTTCTACCTTCATACCCATATCTTCAGCAAGCTGCATCAAGCTGCGGTTTGTAATAGAAGGAAGAATAGAAGAAGACAACGGTGTAACATATGTATTATCTTTGATACCGAAGAAATTGGCAGCTCCACACTCATCAATATATTTCTTTTCCTTGGCATCCAGATAAAATTCACTGGCATAACCTGCATCGTGAGCCATCTTATTGGCACGAAGGCTGGCAGCATAGTTACCACCGACCTTGAATGTACCGGTTCCCAGCGGAGCAGCACGGTCGAACTCACGAATAATAACATAAGGATTGGTTGCAAAACCACCTTTGAAATAAGGACCTACCGGAGTAACGAAAATGACAAAAAGATATTCGCTTGCCGGATGAACACCTACCTGTGCACCCGTACCGATCAGCAACGGACGAATATAAAGAGATGCACCGCTTTCATAAGGAGGAATGAAACGCTCGTTTGCCTTTACAACCATACGTACAGCTTCACAGAACTTTTCAGTCGACAGTTCCGGCATCAGGATACCTCTACAAGTACTTTGTAAGCGTTCTGCATTAGCCTGCGGACGGAATACACGGATTTTTCCATCTTTTCCACGATAAGCCTTCAATCCTTCGAAAGCTTCCTGTCCGTAATGCAGACAAGTAGCAGCCATATGAATATTCAATGTTTCTTCCGAACAAAGTTCCAGTTCACCCCATTTTCCGTCGCGATAGTAGCAACGTACATTGTAATCTGTCTTCATATAACCGAAAGACAGTTTAGACCAATCTATTTCTTTCATTGTTAATATAATGTTTATGTTTTACATTCCGTTACAAGTATTTAAGCAAAAGTAAAGTTTATATTTGCAAAATCCAACTTAATCACAGCTTTTTTCCACTTTATCACCCTCATCGAGCATCTTTTTGATTTCAGCATCTGCTTTATACAGTTTATCCCGACAATACTTTATCAGTTTTTGAGCTTCTTTCAGATTATCGCCAAGCTCGTCTATATCGAGTTCATTGCCTTCTATTCGTGCCACGATAGCTTCCAGGCGTTTCATTGCTTCGGTATAAGTCTCTTTTTTTGTTGCCATAATTATATCACTTTACTCTTAAATTCTCCTTTTGCTACTTTAGTAACAACTTCATCGCCGGGAAGAAGTTGTGTTGCATCCGTTACCGCTCTCCCATTTTTTAAGGTAATACTGTACCCTTTCTTTAACAACAGTTCCGGGGAAGAGGCCTTGACTTGCTGTTCGATCAGTGCCAGACGATGCTTTTCCCGTTGTAGAATCACCTCCAAAGCCGTAGCTATACGACGGTCAATCTGCAACCGGTGTTCTTCTTTCAGGAAACGGGCCTGCCATCCCATCTGTATCTGCTTGGTCAGTCTTTCCTGACGGAAATGTTCATGCTGGAGGTGCATCTGTACCCGTACAGGAATGCGAGATACCCAATGCTCAAACTGTTCCTTTTTACGAGTAAACAAAACCGGCAGTTCCTGATAAATAAATTGTGTATAGCGTTCAAGGCGTTCTGCTGTCTGCCTCAAATGATTTATCAGAAACTCGGCAGCAGCAGTCGGAGTTTTAACTCGTGTATGCGATACCATATCGAGCACCGTATCATCACGTTCATGACCGATGCCGGTTATGATAGGTAATGGAAACTGTGCACAGTGTGTAGCAAGCTCATACGTATCGAATCCGGACAAATCGGATGTAGCCCCTCCTCCACGGATAATGACAACGACGTCCCAACGGTCGCACTCTGCATTGATCCGTTCCAGAGCAGAAATAATAGAACTTTCTACAGCTTCTCCCTGCATGACTGCCGGAAACAATCGAGAATGGAAAGCAAAGCCAAAGGCGTTGTTCTCCAATTGATTACAAAAATCACCATAACCGGCTGCTGTAGCTGAAGATATAACCGCGATACGCTGTGTAAGTTCCGGCAATTCCAGTTCCTTATTCAGTGTCAGAACGCCCTCTTCATCCAGACGTTTCAGAATTTCTTTCCGGCGAAGTGCCATATCACCCAGCGTATAAGTAGGATCTATATCTGTTACAGTCAACGAATATCCATAAAGTTCATGAAAATCGACACTGACCTTCACCAATACCTTAATACCCGAAACGAATGCCTGACCGGTTTCCCGTTCGAAATAAGCTTTCAGCTGATAATATACATTACTCCAGATAATCCCCCTTGCCTTTGCAATCAGGGCATTGCTTTTTGCATCCTTCTGCACAAACTCCAGATAACAATGGCCGGAATAATTTGCCCGCACATCGCTAAGCTCCGCCTGTACCCAATAAGTATCAGGAAGACAAGTACGAATACTTTTGCGTACCAGTGAGTTCAGTTCTTGCAAAGATAAAGATGAATGTTCCATAAAATCTGACACTTTCGATAATGCAAAGATAAAGAAAGTTTTTTCCTTGTATGGAATTTTAAGTACCTTTGCCGCGAATTTAATCGTAAAAAGAGTTTTATGACACAAAAAGGAACAGCAACCGAACTGGGAAACCAACCCATCGGCAAACTATTGATGCAGTATGCCATTCCGGCCATTATCGCGATGACAGCATCTTCACTTTATAACATGGTAGACAGTATTTTTATCGGACATGGAGTAGGTGCCATGGCTATTTCGGGTCTTGCCATTACTTTCCCTCTGATGAACCTGGCTGCTGCTTTCGGTTCACTGGTAGGTGTAGGAGCCTCTACCCTTGTATCTGTAAAGTTAGGACAAAAAGATTATTCCACAGCCCAACAGATTTTAGGGAATGTAGTATCCCTAAACCTGATTATCGGTATCTTGTTTACGATACTGACACTTGCTTTTCTTGATCCTATCCTGTACTTTTTCGGAGCCAGTGAAGTTACTCTACCCTATGCACGCGACTATATGGTAACCATTCTTCTCGGAAACGTAGTTACTCATATGTATCTGGGACTAAACTCCGTACTGCGTTCTGCCGGCCATCCGCAAAAGGCAATGGCAGCAACCATACTGACCGTCGTCATCAATACCCTATTAGACCCTTTGTTCATCTATGGATTCGGTATGGGAATACGTGGAGCAGCTATAGCAACCATTCTGGCACAGATTATATCTTTATGCTGGCTAATTAAAATATTTTGCAACAAAAACGAACTTTTACATTTCCGCCGCGGTATTTACCGATTGAAAGGCGTGTTGGTAGAAAATATTATCGGAATCGGTCTTGCTCCTTTCTTCATGAACGTAGCCTCTTGTATGATAGTGATTCTGATCAACAAAGGGCTGAAACTGTACGACGGCGACCTTGCCATAGGAGCCTTCGGTATAGTAAACCGAATTGTATTTCTTTTCGTAATGATTGTCATGGGGTTAAACCAAGGTATGCAACCTATTGCCGGATACAATTTCGGGGCACGTCAATTTCATCGGGTAAACCATGTCATGAAACTGACCGTAATAGCTGCTACAATCGTCACATCTACCGGCTTTCTTGTTGGTGAACTTATACCGGAACTTGCTGTATCAGCTTTTACAACCGACAGCAAGTTGATCGAACTGTCCGCACGGGGACTCCGAATAACAGTCATGTTCTTCCCGATTATCGGATTCCAGATGGTAACATCTAACTTTTTCCAGAGTATCGGAATGGCAAAAAAGGCCATTATCCTTTCATTAAGCCGACAGGTGCTGATTCTTATCCCATGCCTGCTGATACTTCCTTTATTCTGGGGAGCAGACGGAATCTGGTTCAGTATGCCGATATCCGATATCCTAGCCAGCCTGATTGCAGGATTTATGCTATACAACCAGTTTAAACAATTCAAGCAAAAGGCAGCAGAAATAAATTAAAAGCAAAAATTTTTATTTATATTTGCCTTACAAACCAAACCTCATTCAATTATGAACAATCACTATATAATCAACCTCGGACGTCAGCTGGGCAGCGGCGGAAAGGAAATTGGTGAAAAACTGGCTAAAGACTTAGGTATAGCTTTCTACGATAAAGAACTGATCAATCTGGCTTCTAAAGAAAGCGGACTATGTAAAGAGTTCTTTGAAAAAGCAGACGAGAAAGCTTCGCAAAGCATCTTGGGAGGATTGTTCGGAACACGTTTTCCTTTTATAACAGAAGGAGCTTATCCATATAACTCTTATTTAAGCAACGATTCGCTGTTCAAGATACAAAGTGATGTGATACGTCATCTGGCAGAACAAAAGTCGTGTCTGTTTGTAGGACGCTGTGCAGATTATATTTTACGCGATTTCCCGCGTTGTGCCAACATTTTCGTATCGGCTTCTCCCGAAGCGCGCATTGAAAGACTGATGAAACTGCATAACATCAGTGCAGAAAAAGCAGAAGAACTGATGGAGAAAGCAGATAAAAAACGTTCTTCATATTACAACTACTACAGTTATAAGACATGGGGAGCAGCCGCAACCTATCACCTCTGCATCGATTCTTCGGTTTTAGGCATTGACGGAACTGTTGAATTCATCAAACAATTCGTAAAGCTGAAATTACAACTTCCTTAAATTCTTAGAAAGTTATTTCACAGTCAAAAGAGAATATGTCTAAACCATATATTCTCTTATATGATAAAAGAACCATATCATTACTCACCCAATTAGAATCTGATATGGTTCTTTTTTATTTAGCTTATCGGTTGCTACACTTTTTTCAAACTTTCTGTTTAGTTTTACGAGCTTTCTCCTCACACAGATTTTGAGAATTATCAGAAGAGTTCTCAATATTTTTCTTATACAAATACTGATAAAAATCATATTGAGCACGTACTTTCGGTTCGTTAGGAGTACGTTTGAATATATTCTTCAGTTCCTTGTCTACCCAGCAAGCTTTCCAGTTAGCACGAAGCTGCACATCGAGCATATCTATTAATTCCTGTTTCAAGCTCTTGTCCAAAACAGGTGTTACAGCCTCTATACGGCGATACAGATTACGCCTCATCCAATCAGGAGAACCGATAAACAACCGCGGATCTCCATCATTACCGAAATACCATACGCGGGCATGTTCCAGAAAACTGTCGACAATACGGGTAACACGAATATTGCTACTAAACGACTCTCCGGGAACCAGACAGCATATTCCTCGTACAATCAGATCTATTTTTACCCCGGCTTCGCTTGCTTTGTACAGTTCGTCTATCATGGTGAGGTCTTGTAAAGCATTCATCTTAAGAATAATTCTCCCCTGCCTGCCAGCTTTAGCCAAAGCAATTTCATGATGAATCATGCGTTTTAATTCCGGAAGCAAGTTAAAACGAGCTATCAGCAAACGTTTAAACCGAGGTTCATCCACTTCCTTACGCAAAAAGCGAAACAGCGTATGCATATCTTCCACTATCACCCGATTGCACGTAAATAGCGCAATATCGGAATAAATCTTAGCTGTTTTCTCATTGAAATTTCCTGTACTTACATAAGCATAGCTACGTATTTGTTCCCCTTTTTTATTATAACGTAATACAAGTGCGACCTTAGCATGTACCTTGAGTCCCGGAATACTGTACAGTATCCTGATTCCGGCTTTTTTCATCAGTTCGGCCGTGGCCAGATTGTTTTCTTCGTCGAAGCGAGCTTTCAGCTCTACAAACACTGTTACCTGTTTACCGTTTTGCGCGGCGGCGATCAACGTATTGATAACCTCCGAATGTTCGGCTACCCGATATTGGGTAATCATAATCTCCCGACACAAGGGATCGTGAACAGCTTCGTAAAGAAAATGTGTAAAATGATCAAAACTATGATACGGATAATGCAACATCAAATCCTTACGAGCTATCCGGCGATACATAAAATTCTTACCTTCCAGTCCGGAAAGCCTCATCGGAACCGGCTTAGCCAAAGGCCTCAAATCTGGATTCGGATTAGGTAGTGAAGACAAATCTTCCAAATTCAAATGTTTATCTCCCGGAACCAGTTCCTCATTGTCGATAGAAAAAGCATCGGTCAGAAACTCCAGGAAATCAGCAGGCATCTTACGATCGTACACAAAACGTGCTATCGCTCCAATCTTACGCTTCTTAACTTTCTCTTTCAGTTTCTCCACCATATTTTCCGAAGGAACATCATCTACAAATACATCCGCATCACGCGAAATTTTACAGCAATAGCTGCAATCTACATCGTAGCCGACAAATACTTCAGCAAGATTAGCCTTTACGATATCCTCCAGAAACATCAGATAATAATTATCACCTTGTTTGGGAAGTTCCACAAAACGAGGAACCTTGCTGTATGGCATCTTGATAATGAAATACTCCATCCGTCCTGTTTCATGGCAACGTACCCGTACCGCCAGATACTGGCGTTTATCACGAAGAAACATCCTGACCTTCTCTTTTTCAATCTTTACCGGTTGCAAGTAAGGAAATACTTCCTCCATGAAAAAGCGATGTACAAAATCACGGTGAAAATCTTCCACTTCCCTTTTCGACTGATAAAAGATTATATGATTCTGACGGAGTCCGGGCAATATCTTCTGCTCGTAAATCCGGATTCTATCTTCCAGTTGTGCATTGACTATCTCCGCAATTTTACGAATCAGCTCATGTGCCTGGTCTACAGTCATGTCTTCGCTTTTTCCACCGGAAGCAACAACTTTATGTTCGGCAACACGGACCTTATAGAACTCCTCCAGATTGGATGAATAAATTGCAATGAAGTTTATCCGCTCATACAATGGCAAATCATCGTCATCAGCTTCGAGCAACACACGATGATTGAAGGAAAGCCAGCTTATGTCGCGATTGAAATATCTATATTGTTTTTCCATAATGCCATGAATCAAGGTTGAGTCAAAAATACTATCTTTGTCCGACAAAACCAAAGAAAAAATGACAAGAATCGGATTATTATCGGACACTCACGGCTACTGGGACGAACGTTACCTGAAATATTTTGATCCGTGCGACCAGATATGGCATGCCGGCGATATCGGTTCGATGGAAGTAGCAGAACGCCTCGCAGCCTTCCGTCCCCTGAAAGCAGTATATGGAAATATAGACGGACAAGACATGAGGCACACGTTTCCTGAAACAGCACGCTTCACTGTCGACGGAGCAGATGTACTGATGAAACATATAGGAGGATATCCCGGTAAATATGATCCTTCTATCCGCTCTGTCCTCTTTGCCAATCCTCCCAAGCTTTTTATAAGCGGTCATTCACATATTCTGAAGGTGAAATATGACCAGACACTCGGATTACTGCACATAAATCCCGGAGCAGCAGGAATATACGGATTCCATACGGTCCGTACTTTAGTACGTTTCAGCATCGACAACGGAAACTTTTCCGACCTGGAAGTAATAGAATTAAACAAGTAATTGTTTGCCTGATTAAAAAAACTTTCCGAAATTTGTAACCGATTTTAAGCAACATCTTATATGAAAACTTATTTAGTAACAGGAGCAGCCGGATTTATCGGCGCCAATTATATAAAGTATATCTTAGCAAAACACGAAGACATTAAGGTTGTTATACTTGACGCTTTGACTTATGCCGGAAATCTAGGTACTATTGCCAAAGATGTAGACAACGAACGTTGCTTTTTCATAAAAGGCAACATATGCGACCGTGAGCTTGCCGACCGACTTTTTTCAGAATATAAATTCGATTATATCGTAAATTTCGCTGCCGAAAGCCACGTAGACCGCAGTATAGAAAATCCACAGCTGTTCCTTCAGACTAATATCCTGGGAACTCAAAACCTGCTGGATGCAGCCCGCCGTGCATGGGTTACCGGAAAAGACGAAAACGGTTATCCTACATGGAGAAAAGATGTACGCTATCATCAGGTATCAACCGACGAAGTATATGGTTCGCTGGGTGAAGAAGGCTTCTTCACTGAAGAAACCCCTTTATGCCCGCACAGCCCATACAGTGCGTCAAAGACCAGTGCCGATTTAATCGTAATGGCATATCGTGACACTTATAAGATGCCGGTTACTATCACACGTTGCTCAAACAATTACGGTCCTTATCACTTCCCGGAAAAACTAATTCCGTTAATCATCAAAAATATTCTTGAAGGAAAACGCCTTCCAGTCTATGGAAACGGTACAAACGTACGCGACTGGTTGTATGTAGAAGACCACTGCAAGGCTATCGATCTGGTAGTACGCCAGGGTAAGAACGGAGAAATTTACAATGTAGGCGGACACAACGAAAAACAGAATATAGAAATCGTAAAACTTACCATTGCTACAATCCGACGTTTAATGGAAGAAGAACCTGCTTACCGTAAGGTTTTGAAGAAAAAAGAACTGGATGAAAATGGTGAAATCCGCATCGACTGGATAAACGATTCACTGATTACTTTTGTAAAAGACCGTTTGGGACATGACCAGCGTTATGCTATCGACCCGACTAAGATTACTCGTGAACTGGGATGGACTCCCGAAACTAAGTTCGAAGATGGTATTGTAAAAACCATTATCTGGTACTTGAACAATCAGGACTGGGTAAAGAGCGTTACTAGCGGTGACTATCAGAATTACTACGAAAACATGTATAAAAACAGATAAATATATTTTTATCTGAACTGCTATATAACAAAAAATGTCCCGCAGGATTTGTTTTCAATCCTGCGGGATTTTTTTGTCTTTATACCTCATACATACAATACATTATTATTGTCTTAGCAATCTATATTAACTTTCTATCAGCAAACTAACATTCTTTTGAGGCTCAAAATAGAAAATAACAGACTTACTTATATTGTATCCATACGTTAGAGTACAAAAAATCCCCTGCTTTAGCTTTATTCATGCTGATTATATGGCTAAAAGCAGGAGATTTTTTACTATTAAAGTTTCAACCTATAAGATTTTTACTTTATACTTTATTTTAAGACAAGTTCGGAAAGCTGATAAAACATCAGGAAAAAGCCTCATTTTTTTGTACAAAGAATTACAACTTTTGTAGAAAAATAAAAAAAACATCAGCATGTTTTCTCTGTCTTTTCAGCAAAAATAAAAACACTTTCCCAAATGAATCATAAAAAGCTGTCAATCACTACTGTTTCAGCAGATAAGCTTTAAATGACGCAAAGTCTTTTTGCATAGGTACACTTTGTTTTGTACCACGCATGAAAGCCTGTAGCTTTTCGGGTATCTTTACTTCTGTACCGATAATCGCTTCTACTGTTTGCAGGAACTTCGCCGGATGAGCAGTTTCAAGAAAGACTCCGTTTTCTTCAGGCTGTAAGTCTTCTGCCAAGGCACGATACCCACATGCACCATGAGGGTCGAGCAGATATCCGGTTTCTTCGTAAGTTTTCTGTACCGTTTCACGTATCTGTTCGTCGGTATAAGTCTCCCCACTAATTTCGGATGCTATAGCATCGTGACTACCTTCATATAAATCGAGGATACGGGCAAAATTACTCGGATCTCCTACATCCATAGCATTGGCAATGGTTGCTATTGAGGGGCGAGGACTGTATTCTCCAGTCTTCAGGTATTGATAAAAGATGTCATTCCGGTTATTTGCCGCAATGAAGCGTTTCACGGGTAGTCCCATACGCTTACCAAACAGGCCGGCTGTTATGTTTCCGAAGTTTCCGCTAGGCACGCAAATCACCAAATTGTCTGCTTTTCCTTGCTTTTTCATCTGTGCATACGCATAGAAATAATAAAAAGCCTGAGGCAAGAAACGAGCCACATTGATAGAATTTGCCGAAGTGAGCTGCATATGTTCGTTCAGTTCCTTATCCATAAAGGCATTCTTTACCAGTGCCTGACAGTCATCGAACGTACCGTCTACTTCAATAGCCGTTATATTCTGTCCGAGTGTAGTAAACTGCTTTTCCTGAATCTCGCTGACTTTACCTTTCGGGTAAAGCACATATACATGAATCCCTTCTACCCCCAGAAAACCATTGGCTACGGCACTACCCGTATCTCCAGAAGTAGCAACCAGTACATTCACCTGTTTCTTACCTTCCTTACGGATGAAATATCCCAGCAAGCGTGCCATGAAACGTCCGCCTACATCCTTAAAAGCCAATGTAGGACCATGAAACAGTTCCAGCGAGTAAATATTGTCCTTCACCTTCACTACCGGAGCATCAAAACTAAGTGTATCATATACAATGTGTTTCAATGTTTCGGCAGGAACATCTTCACCGAAAAAAGCATCGGCTACACGATAAGCTATTTCCTGAAACGAAAGATTTTCTATCTCATCATAAAAAGACTGAGGCAAAGCCTTGATGGCACGAGGCATATACAAACCTTTATCGCCTGCCAGTCCACGTACTACAGCTTCCTCAAGTGTTGCGTCGGAAGCCTTCTTATTTGTACTGTAATATTTCATAACTCTCTAGTGTAAATTCATAAACTCATTCATAAACTCATCTTTTTCCATCGTACCGTATCCTCCTTCCCGGCAGGCTATTTCATCGTAACTCTGCACGCTATCGGGAGTAATACCTGGATAATAAATCAGGAAAGGTATCGGTTCGGCTGTATGTGTACGCAGTTCGCACGGAGTAGGATGATCGGGCAACACAGCTATCGCTACCGGCTCATCCCAGTTTTTTACTTCTTCGTAAATAGGTCCGACTGCACGGCTGTCCAGATATTCAATGGTTTTCAGCTTCAAGTCTATATCTCCTTCATGTCCGGCCTCATCACTAGCCTCGATATGCAGGTAAACAAAGTCATCAGTTTTTAACGCTTCGATAGCTGCCTGAGCCTTGCCTTCGTAATTCGTATTGTAAAGTCCGGTAGCTCCCTCTACATCTATACAACGCAGCCCCGCATAACGTCCGATACCACGAATCAAATCGACAGCCGTAATGACCGATCCTCTATGAATGGAAGGGTATTTCTGTGATAAAGGTTCCATCTTCGGACGATATCCCGGACTCCACGGCCAAATGCTGTTGGCTGCATCTTTTCCTTCCGCCAGACGCTTCTGATTGACCGGATGAGTGGCAAGCAATTCCTGCGACTTCAAAATCAAGGCATTCAGCAAGTCGGCAGTTTCTTGTGCTTCCGGACATAAGGCTTTTACCAGATTCGGACGGAAAGGCTTCAACGGAACATCGTGTGGCGGCACACAAGCCAAACGTTTGTCGCCTCCTTTGATGACAAGCAAATGACGATATTGTACTCCCGTATAAAAACGAATACGGTCTGTTCCTAATTTCTCATCAAGAAACTTAATCAGCTGGTCGGCTTCTTCGGTCGTGATATGTCCCGCCGAATGATTTTTCAGGATATCTCCTTCTACACAAATCAGGTTGCAACGCATAGCCATATCGCCCGGTTCCAGATCTACACCGATACTGGCAGCCTCAAGTACGCCTCTTCCTTCGTAAACTAACGGCAGGTCGTAACCCATAACCGACATGTTCGCAACCTCACTTCCGGGATGAAAACCGTCGGCAACTGTTTTCAGCATCCCCGTACGTCAAATTTGGGCTAGTTTGTCCATGTACTGAGTATTTGCCTATTGTATCAATGTTTTGTTTCCCAGCGATGGTACGGCCCAGTCCGCCATACCGTCGCCTAAAATAATAATGTGCTTCATAAGCCTAAATGTTTGCGATACTCATTATATCGGCAAAGACTCCGGCTGCGGTAACACCTGCTCCGGCTCCATAACCCTGAATGAGCATCGGGTACTCGTTATATCGTTCAGTTGTAAGCAAAATAATATTATTACTACCTTCCAGTGTATAGAACGGATGATTCCGGCCTACTTCCTGCAAAGCCACGACTCCATGTCCATTTTCCAGACTAGCTACAAAACGCCAGTGTTTTCCTTCTTTTTCCAATACTTTACGACGTGCTTCAAATTCATCGTCAAGAGCTGGAATCTTTTTCCAGAAGTCATCCAGTGAACCTTCGAACAATTCGTTAGGAATAAACAAGTGCTTCTCTACATCTTCCTGATTCAACCGATATCCTGCTTCGCGTGCCAGAATAACAAGTTTGCGAATAACATCCTTCCCGCTCAGGTCGATACGCGGATCAGGTTCTGAATATCCTTCTTCTTTTGCTTTATGAATAGTTTCACTAAGAGGTACATCGGCACTGATAGTATTGAATATGTAGTTCAGTGTACCGCTAAGTACAGCTTCAATCTTTACAATTTTATCTCCACTGTTTATCAAATCGTTAATCGTATTTATCACAGGAAGACCTGCTCCCACATTTGTTTCAAACAAGAATTTCACTCCACGCTGGCGAGCAATCTGCTTCAGTTCCGCATAATTTTCATATTCCGACGATGCGGCAATCTTATTGGCTGCTACAACCGAAATATTGTGACTTAAAAATTCCTTATAAAGTCCGGCTATTTCTGGGCTTGCAGTACAGTCCACAAATACAGAATTGAAAATATTCATTCCAACAATCTCATCCTGAAGTACCTGAGGAGATGAAGGTATTCCTTTTTCATCCAATTCCTGACGATAGTTAGACAGGTCGATTCCTCTGCGGGTAAATAAAGCTTTATGTCCGTTGGCTATACCTACCACATTCAGCATCAGTCCACGTTCACGTTTCAATCGTTCCTGCTGACTGCTGATCTGCTCGATCAGACTATGTCCTACCGTTCCGATACCACAAATGAAAAGGTTCAGTACCTGATATTCGGACAAGAAGAAAGAATCGTGAATAACATTCAATGTCTTACGCAACGAAGCTCCGTCTACTACAAACGAAATATTTGTTTCGGAAGCTCCCTGTGCACAAGCTATCACGTTGATACCGTTACGTCCCAGTGTACCAAACAACTTTCCGGCAATACCCGGTGTATGCTTCATGTTCTCTCCTACGATAGCCACAGTAGCCAGTCCGCTTTCTGCTTTCATCGGGCTGATTTCGCCCATTTCTATTTCCTTGGCAAACTCTTCATTCAATACTTCGCAAGCCAGATCAGCATCCACGGTCCGTACACCTATAGACGTTGAGTTCTCCGAAGAAGCCTGTGAAACGAGGAACACACTGATACCATTTTCAGCCAATGTCTTGAATATTCGGTAGTTCACTCCAATCACACCAACCATTCCCAGTCCGGTCATGGTTATCAGACACGTATCATTAATAGAAGAAATACCCTTAATGGCTTTCGATGAGTGATCAGCCTCCTGTTTTACGATAGTTCCCGGAGCATCTGGATTGAACGTATTCTTTATTAAAATAGGTATATTCTTATGACAAACCGGATAAATAGTAGGGGGATAAACTACCTTCGCACCAAAGTTACACAACTCCATTGCCTCTACGTAACTCAATTCCGTAATAGGATATGCAGTACTGATAACTCTCGGATCGGCTGTCATGAAACCATCTACATCTGTCCAAATCTCCAGCACATCGGCATCCAGTGCAGCTGCCAGAATAGAAGCTGTATAATCGGAACCGCCTCGTCCAAGATTTGTCACTTCTCCTGTAGTCTTATCAGTAGAAATAAATCCAGGAACAAGTGATATAGAAGGAATTTCATGGAACGTTTCACGAACCAGACGATTGGTAAGTTCCGAATCAAGTATATGTTTGTTGTGTTTCTTTTCCGTTTTAATAAACAGACGGGAATCAAACCACTGGGCTCCTTCTATCAGTGTGGCTACGATAATAGAAGAAAGACGTTCGCCATAGCTTACAATTGTAGCCGAAGTCTTTGGCGACAAATCACGTATAAGATATATTCCCTGAAAAATATCTTTCAGTTCACTCAGCAGTTCATTCACACAGTCAAGCAGCAATTCACGTTTCTGTCCTGCCGGAATGACGGTATAAACCATTTCTATATGACGGTTTACAATCTCCTTCATCTCCTTTTCATAACCGGAATCACCGTTGGCAGCCATAGTCGAAGTCTTAATCAACTTATCAGTTATACCACCCAATGCTGAAACGACTACTATTACTTTATCATCAACCGCTTCAACAATTTTCTTTACATTCAACATGCTGCTGACAGAACCTACTGATGTTCCACCGAATTTTAATACCTTCATGTACTTATATTTTTATAACAAGGACTATTCTTTCATACAAGAAAGCCCACTTGTCAGATAAAACAAAATAAATAATTGATTAAAATAAAACGAAATGCCTGAGTCCACAGGCGTGTAACACGTAGAAACACCTAAATACAATCTCTCACCCCCGAGGGGTCATCCCGGTTACAGATGTGAATGTTGCAGTGCGCCCCATTCCGACCATCATTGTGATATGAAGAGAGTATTTGTTCATGTATTATTGTTTTGTTGTTGGCAAATATAGTAACATTTTTCTTCAATCAAACATCTTTCAACTATTTTTTCGCATAAAAAGTAGAAAAATCGGGACAAAACGTTTATTTCATCACTAAACCCATCCTCTTTTCATAGAAGGCACATTTATTTATTCACAATAAAAATCCCGCTCTTTTATCATACTAAATACAGACATTCACTCATAGCCATTAGCATAATTATCAGTAAACTATTGCAGAAAAATAAAAAATCATGTATTTTTGTTCACATTAATTTAGCATAAGTCTAACCCGATAAACTTTAGAATTTTAATATGGCAGACTCAAAGACAATTCTCAGCGGAGCTGAAGAGAAAATGGATATGGCAATTATGTATCTGGAAGATGCACTGGCACACATCCGTGCAGGAAAAGCAGACGTACGCTTGCTGGACGGCATCCGCGTAGATTCTTACGGAAGCATGGTCCCCATCAATAATGTAGCAGCAGTGACTACCCCTGATGCACGCAGTATCGCTATAAAACCTTGGGACAAGAGTATGTTCCGTGTAATTGAAAAAGCAATTATCGACTCTGAATTGGGTATCATGCCCGAAAACAATGGAGAAATTATCCGTATAGGTATTCCTCCTTTGACAGAAGAGCGTCGTAAACAACTGGCAAAACAGTGTAAAGGTGAAGGCGAAACAGCTAAAGTCAGCGTTCGTAACGCACGACGTGATGCTATCGATGCTTTGAAAAAAGCCGTAAAAGACGGTATGCCTGAAGACGAACAAAAGAACTCTGAAGCAAAATTGCAGAAATCTCATGACAAGTATATCAAACAGATCGACGATATGCTTGCTGCTAAAGACAAAGAAATCATGACTGTTTAATTAATTTTATAAAGGATGAAGAACGAAGCTTCAACGACGCTCTGAAAACAGAATGCGTCAGCTTTTCTTCATCCTTTATCTTTCATCCTATAAAAATTTGGAAAAAGGCTTAGTCATTAAAAACACAGGAAGTTGGTATCTCGTCAAAACAGACGACAACCGGCAAATAGAATGTAAAATCAAAGGAAACTTCCGCCTGAAAGGAATCCGTAGTACCAATCCCATTGCCGTAGGCGACCGGGTACAAATCTCAATCAACGCTGAAGGTACAGCTTTCATTACAGAAATAGAAGACCGGAAAAATTATATTATCCGCCGTGCGTCAAATCTGTCCAAACAATCGCATATTATTGCAGCAAATCTGGACCAGTGCATGCTGATAGTTACTGTCAACTATCCGGAAACATCAACTACTTTCATCGACCGTTTTCTGGCGTCAGCAGAAGCTTATCGTGTTCCTGTCTGTCTTGTATTCAACAAAATCGACCGGTATTCGGATGAGGAACTTCATTATCTGGAAGCATTGACCAATCTTTACACACATATCGGTTATCCTTGCTTCAAGATTTCTGCATTAAATCAGACAGATATCGAAGAAATTAAAAAAGAGCTGAAAGGAAAAGTCACCTTATTTTCCGGACATTCCGGAGTTGGAAAATCGACATTAATTAACGCCATCCTTCCAGATCAAAAAATAAAAACAGGAGAAATATCGACAGTACATAATAAAGGTATGCACACTACGACTTTCTCTGAAATGTTTCCTGTAGGTGAAGAAGGTTATATCATTGACACTCCGGGAATTAAAGGGTTTGGTACTTTTGACATGGAGGACGAAGAAGTAGGACATTACTTCAAAGAAATCTTTGAGTTCTCAGCTAAATGCAAATACGGTAATTGTACCCATCGGCATGAACCGGGATGCGCCGTACGTGAAGCCGTGGAAAACCATTATATCAGTGAATCACGTTATGCTTCTTACTTAAATATACTGGAGGACAAAGAAGAAGGGAAATACCGCTCAGCTTATTAATCTTTTAAATCTAACAGACATGAAAAAATTCACTTTTTGTATACTACTTGCAACCATGTCGTGGTTTGCAACTACAAATGCATATGCAAAGAAAAACTCAGGACCTACTCCAGAGGAAAAAGGACTTGCTCAAATCAACCAAGCAAATGCAGAAGCTTTTGTCCGTTTCCTGGCAGCAGATGAACTGAAAGGCCGGGAAGCCGGAACAGAAGAGGGAAGAATAGCCGGAAACTACATTGCTTCGCTATTACAGCAATGGGGTGTTTCTCCAGTATTCGACAGTTATTTCCAACCGTTTGAAGCATACCGTGTAGAACGACAGAAAAAAGGCAAGTTGCAAGTTCATCCCGATTCAATCCAACTAATCAAACAAGGAGTACATCAAAAATATCACATGCGCAATGTACTTGCAAAAATAGATGGAAAGAACAAGGACGAGATCGTCATAATAGGTGCACATTATGATCATATCGGTTACGATCCCATGCTGGATGGTGATCAGATTTATAATGGCGCCGATGACAATGCATCGGGAGTTTCAGCCGTTCTACAGATTGTGCGTTCCTTCCTGGCTACAGGCAAGCAACCAGAACGTACTGTTATTTTTGCCTTCTGGGACGGAGAGGAAAAAGGATTGTTAGGTTCAAAATATTTTGCACAGACCTTTCCGCAAATCAAGCAAGTGAAAGGATACTTAAATTTCGACATGATAGGAAGAAATAATGATGAGTCACGCCCCTGGCATGTAGTATACTTCTTTACCAAAGGAACACCTGCCTTCGGTGAATGGCTGAAAGAAGATATCGAGCATTACAATCTGAATCTACAGCCCGATTATCGTGCATGGGACAACCCTGTAGGAGGTAGTGACAACGGAACCTTTGCCAAACTAGGTATTCCAATTATGTGGTATCATACAGACTGGCATCCGGATTATCATCTTCCGGGTGATGAAGCTGATAAAATAAACTGGGACAAGCTGGTAGAAATAACCAAAACATCTTTCCTTGGGCTATGGAAAATGGCAAATATATCTTTCTAAATATCTAAAGGATTTATAAAATATATTTTATCAAAACAGCTGTAATTCCTTTCATTCTTTAAAGTCTTACGTTTACAGGCAAAAGAATGAAAGGAATTTTTATTTGCAAATTTTTGTAAAAAAGGTATTCTCTATTTAAACAATTCCTTAAGTTTGTTATCAAAGTTAATAATCATTATTTCCAAATCTTAATTTATACCATAAAAACACATGGACAAACGAGTAAAATGGGGAATTATCATTCTGGTAGGAGCCGGATTAATCGGCCTAGGAATCCATAATTTCACTCCCAAAGAAAATGAAGAACTAAATGAAGCTAGCCCAACAATAAAAACAAATAAAAAGAAAAGTCTGAATGTAAATGCACAGATCATTAAACCACATTTACTGACCGACCAGTTATTTGTCAGTGGTAAGCTTATGCCCGACGAAGAGGTAGATTTGTCTTTCGAGACTTCGGGAAAAATCATCGACATTAATTTCACGGAAGGTAGTTTTGTTACCAAAGGTCAGTTGCTGGCAAAAGTAAATGACAGTCAGTTACAAGCACAATTAGACCGTCTAAAGGCACAAATGCCACTTGCCGAAGACCGAGTATTCCGACAGAATGCACTATTACAACGAGATGCAGTAAGTAAGGAAGCATACGAACAGGTTAAGACAGAACTCGCTACGCTTCATGCAGATATAGAAAACATCAAAGCCAATATTGACATGACCGAGCTACGTGCTCCTTTCGATGGTGTAATCGGTCTGCGCCAAGTCAGTGTAGGAGCATATGCCTCTCCTACTACAGTTATAGCCAAACTCACCAAAATTACCCCACTAAAAGTAGAATTTGCCGTACCGGAACGTTATGCACGACAAATCAAAAAAGGAACCAGATTATCTTTCAAAATAGAAGGAAGACTGGATGCTTTCGATGCTCAAGTATATGCAACGGAATCGAGTATTGATCCGGAAACCCATACCTTGACAGTACGCGCCTTATACCCAAATACCAATGGTGAACTGCTTCCCGGACGGTATGCCGACATCACATTGAAACAAAACGAAATTAAAGATGCCATAGCTATTCCATCGGAAGCCATCGTTCCGGAAATGGGAAAGAATAAAGTGTTTGTTTATCGTTCGGGCGTTGCCCAACCGGTAGATGTCGAGATTGGAATCCGCACAGAAGCAGAAGTGCAAATAGTACGAGGATTAGCCGCAGGAGATACAATCCTTACCTCCGGAACCTTACAGCTGCGTACCGGCATGCCTGTTGTTCTTGACAATATCAACTAATACCTGTCCGCCGTATGAATATATCCGAACTTAGCATCCGCCGACCGGTATTGGCTACCGTACTCACCATTATCATCTTGCTTTTTGGATTAATTGGTTATACAACGCTGGGAGTACGCGAATATCCCTCGGTAGACAATCCGATCATCTCCGTTACGTGTAGTTATTCAGGAGCCAATGCCGACATTATAGAAAGCCAGATCACCGAACCGCTTGAACAAAATATCAACGGTATTCCCGGTATACGTTCTCTTTCAAGTGTAAGCCAGCAAGGACAATGCCGTATTACTGTTGAATTTGAATTGTCTGTCGATCTGGAGACTGCCGCCAACGATGTACGCGACAAAGTTTCACGTGCACAGCGTTATCTCCCGCGCGACTGCGACCCTCCTACTGTTTCCAAAGCTGACGCCGATGCCAGCCCTATTCTGATGGTGGCCATCCAAAGCAATACACGCTCACTGCTAGAGTTGAGCGAAATAGCCGATCTCACCGTCAAGGAACAGTTACAGACAATATCCGATGTAAGTAGTGTTTCCATTTGGGGAGAAAAACGCTATTCAATGCGTCTGTGGCTGGACCCGACCAAAATGGCCGGCTACGGAATTACTCCTGTAGACATCAAAAATGCCATAGATAATGAAAATGTGGAACTTCCCTCCGGCAGTATAGAAGGTAACACAATGGAACTTACCTTACGTACTATGGGACAGATGCACACGGCTACCGAATTTAACAACGTAGTAATAAAGGAAGTAAACGGACAGGTTATACGCTTAAGCGATATCGGCTATGCCGAATTGGGAGCTGCCGATATTAAAAGTTATATGAAAATGAATGGAGTTCCTATGGTAGGAGTAGTAGTCATACCTCAACCGGGAGCAAACCATATCGAAATAGCGGATGCTGTTTACGAACGTATGGAGCAAATGAAAAAAGATTTGCCCGAAGACGTTAGTTTTTCTTATGGATTTGACAACACGAAATTTATCCGTGCCTCTATTGCCGAAGTAGAAAGCACCGTATACGAAGCTTTCATTCTGGTAATCATTATCATCTTCCTTTTCCTGCGCGACTGGCGTGTTACTCTTATACCTTGTATTGTAATTCCAGTTTCGCTAATCGGAGCCTTTTTCGTAATGTACGTAGCAGGTTTCTCTATCAACGTGCTTACGATGCTCGCCGTTGTCTTGTCAGTTGGATTGGTAGTAGATGATGCCATTGTGATGACTGAAAATATTTACATCCGCATAGAGAGAGGTATGAAGCCTTTCGATGCCGGTATAGAAGGGGCCAAAGAAATATTTTTCGCCGTTATTTCTACTACCATAACATTGGTTGCTGTGTTCTTGCCTATCGTATTTATGGAAGGAACCAGTGGCAGACTTTTCCGGGAGTTCAGCTTCGTTGTAGCTGGTTCGGTACTAATCTCTTCTTTTGCAGCATTGACATTTACCCCAATGCTTGCGACCAAAATGCTTGTCCATCGAGAAAAGCAAAGTTGGTTTTACCGAAAGACTGAACCATTTTTTGAAGGAATGAACCGCATCTACAGTCGCTCCCTCAATGCATTCTTAAAGAAACGTTTTATTGCTATTCCTGTTTCTATTATCACCTTAATTCTAATCGGTGTATTATGGAATGTAATACCAGCAGAAATGGCGCCTTTAGAGGACCGTTCGAAAATAACCATTAGTACAAAGGCTGCCGAAGGAGCCAGTTATGAATACATACGCGATTACACTGAAGACATCAATGCTTTGGTAGATTCTATCATTCCGGATGCAGAAGCCGTTACAGCACGTGTGTCAAGTGGTAGTGGAAATGTCCAGATTACATTGAAAGACATCAAAGACCGTGACTACTCCCAGATGGAGGTGGCCGAAAAAATATCGAAAGCAATCAAGAGCAAAACGAAGGCAAGGGCATTCGTCCAGCAGCAATCTTCTTTCGGAGGAAGAAAAAGCAGTATGCCTGTACAATATGTATTGCAGGCGACCAGCATAGAAAAACTGGAAAAAATCCTGCCCGAATTTTTAAATAAAGTGTACGATAATCCTACCTTTCAGATGGCTGACGTTGATTTAAAGTTCAGCAGTCCCGAAGTACGGGTAAACATCAACCGAGATAAAGCAGGAACAATGGGGGTAAACGTGCGTGATGTTGCCGAAACACTTCAATACGGACTGAGCGGACAGCGTATGGGATATTTCTATATGAATGGTAAGCAGTACGAAATATTAGGACAGATAAATCGCCAGCAACGTAATCAGCCGGCAAACATCAAATCTATTTACATCCGTAACGATGCAGGAGAAATGATTCAATTGGACAATCTGGTAGAATTCGTAGAATCCATTGCGCCTCCTAAGCTTTACCACTACAACCGATTCATATCGGCAACAATATCAGCCGGACTGGCAGAAGGAAAAACTATCGGACAGGGATTGGAAGAAATGGATAAAATAGCATCTGAAACACTGGACGAAACATTCCGTACAGCCTTATCGGGCGACTCGAAAGATTATCGTGAAAGCTCATCCAGCCTGATGTTTGCTTTTATTCTTGCACTCGTACTGATATATCTGATTCTGGCAGCACAGTTTGAAAGCTTTAAAGATCCGTTCATCATCATGCTGACAGTACCACTTGCCATTGCTGGAGCTTTGATATTCATGTATTTCGGTGATATAACGATGAATATATTCAGTCAGATAGGTATTATTATGTTGATTGGACTGGTAGCCAAAAACGGTATTCTGATTGTGGAATTCGCCAATCAGAAACAAGAAGCTGGAGAAGATAAAATGCTGGCTATACGCGACGCGGCCTTACAGCGCCTACGCCCGATCTTGATGACCAGTGCATCAACAATTCTAGGCTTGATACCATTGGCGTTCGCTACAGGAGAAGGCGCTAACCAACGTATTGCAATGGGAACAGCCGTCGTAGGAGGTATGTTAATATCTACTTTCCTTACGATGTATATCGTACCAGCTATCTACACTTACATTTCTACTAACCGAATAAAAAAAGAGAAAAAAGCATGAAACATTTTGCATATATATCACTGATAATCTGGTTTGTCACTACCCTTCCGGCCCACGCACAATATGAATACACATTAAAGCAATGTCTGGAGGAAGGACTGTTGAACAATTACTCTCTCCGCATCTCTCGCAATGAAGAACAGATAAGCAAGAATAATGCAACGCTTGCCAACGCCGGTTATCTGCCTACAATAGACTTGACGGCAGGATATACCGGAAACATTGACAATACCAACTCTACACAACGAAACGACGGAAGTGTTGTCAAAGAACGAAACGTATTCGACCAGACTCTTGATGCCGGTGTGGATCTGAACTGGACCATCTTCAACGGATTCAACATCAGTACAACATACAAGGAACTCAAGGAGCTGGAACGCCAGGGAGCAACCAATACCCGTATAGCAATAGAAGACTTTATCGCCAGTCTGACAGCAGAATATTACAATTATATTCAGCAGGAAATACGCCTGAAAAATTTCCGTTATGCTGTTTCGTTATCAAAAGAACGTTTACGTATCGTAGAAGAGCGCTATCACATCGGAAACTTCTCTCGTCTGGATTATCAACAGGCAAAAGTCGATTTTAATGCCGATAGTGCACAGTATATGAAACAGCAAGAGCTGGTACATACCTCGCGTATCAACCTGAATGAAATGATGGCAAATAAAGATGTGGACCGTCCGATAAAAGTAAAGGATTCTATTATCGAGCTGAAGCATTCGCTCGATTTCAATGAATTGTGGAATGCTACGCTAAACACCAATGCCAATTTATTGAAAGCTGACCAAAATTCAACTTTAGCTGAACTGGACTATAAGAAAGTGTTGTCACGCAATTATCCTTATCTAAGGCTGAATGCCGGATATGGCTATACCCTGAACAAATATGATATCAACTCCATCCAACGACGGAACAACTGGGGATTTAATGGAGGTATTACCATCGGATTCAATATTTTCGATGGCAATCGTCGACGTGAAAAACGTAATGCAAGCCTTGCTATACGAAATGCCCAACTTGAACGCGAACAACTGGAACAAGGTTTACGTGCCGATCTCAGCAATTTGTGGCAGGCATACCGTAACAATATTCGCTTACTCAATCTGGAACGTCAGAACTTGATTGCAGCAAAAGAAAATCACGAAATAGCCAAAGAACGATATCTGTTAGGAGATTTGTCTGGTATTGAAATGCGTGAAGCACAAAAGAGCCTGTTAGATGCAGAAGAACGAATACTTTCTGCCGAATACGATACAAAGATGTGTGAAATATCTCTGTTGCAAATTAGCGGAAAAGTTTCTTTATACCTGAAATAAAGACATTCGCAGACTCATAAACAATGCAAGTATTCTTTACATAAACAATCTTTCAATCAGTACAAATAATAACAAAAACGTCCTGATAGTTTTGGTTAAAGTACATATAATTTGCCAAAAACATCAGGACGTTTTTCTGTATATATCAACAAGATACATATAAAAAAGAGTCACACATCCAGAATAAATACTATCTTTGCAACCTATAACATTCAAGCAAATACTTCAAAATGGGATTATTTATAAGAAAAAGTATTGAAACCCTACAAGCAGAAGCACAGCAGTCGGGTAGTAAAACGTTGAAACGTGTACTCGGACCAGTCAGCCTGGTAGCTTTGGGAGTAGGTGTCATTATTGGAGCTGGACTATTTTCCATTACCGGAACTGTAGCTTCCGAATATACAGGCCCGGCCATTACTTTATCCTTTATCGTTGCAGCCATAGGTTGCTGTTTCGCCGGATTGTGTTATGCAGAATTTGCATCCATGATTCCAGTAGCAGGAAGTGCTTACACCTACTCGTATGCAACAATGGGAGAACTGATAGCCTGGATTATAGGCTGGGACCTCGTATTGGAGTATACCGTAGCAGCAACGACCGTCAGCATCAGCTGGAGCCGTTATCTGGTTGTCTTTCTGCAAGGTATAGGCATTGAGTTGCCACATGCCCTCAGTGCATGTCCGTGGGATGGAGGTATAGTCAATATTCCTGCCATGCTGATAGTAGTACTCATGAGCCTGATTCTGATGCGTGGCATAGCAGGCAGTTCTTTATTCAACGGATTTATTGTTTTCCTGAAAATAGGTGTTATTCTGGTATTTGTTATTCTCGGCTGGAAATTCATCCAAGCAGAAAATTATGTGCCTTATATTCCAGAGAATACAGGTAAACTTGGAGAGTTCGGTATTTCCGGCATATTGCGTGGAGCCGCCATCGTATTCTTCGCTTTTCTAGGCTTCGATGCAGTAAGCACTGCTGCTCAGGAAACCCGAAATCCACAGCGAAACATGCCTATCGGAATCCTTGTTTCTCTGCTGGTATGTACCATCCTGTACATTCTGTTTGCACATGTCATGACAGGAGTAGCACACTATACAGAATTCAAAGGACAAGAAGGTATCGCTCCCGTAGCAGTAGCTATCGAACATATGGGAAGTACAAATGCAGCAGGTGTATTCGTGCAAGCTTATCCATGGCTGAATAAAGCCATCATTCTAGCTATTCTCTTCGGATACTGCTCGGTCATCATGGTAACATTACTCGGACAAAGCCGCGTATTTTTAAGCATGAGCCATGACGGACTGTTACCTCCATTTTTCTCACGCATCAACGAGCGTTTCCGTACTCCTGTACATAGTAATTTCCTCTTTATGATTGTAGTCAGCCTGCTGGCCGGATTTGTACCAGCCCAAGTGGCAGGAGAAATGACAAGTATAGGAACACTGCTTGCATTCACACTAGTATGTGCAGCTGTATTAATCGTACGAAAAACCATGCCCAATGTGCACCGTACTTTCAAGACACCGTTCGTCCCCTTCGTTCCTATTATGGGTATCCTTACCTGCCCGTGTATGATGTGTTTTCTTCCGGCCGACACATGGATAAGACTTGTTCTCTGGATGTTGATAGGTTTGGATGTATATGCTTCGTATGGTAGAAAATACAGCAAGCTGGAACCGGGACAAGCACATCGTAAAGGAGATATCGTATTAAATATCTTAGGACTTGCTCTGTCTGTACTATGTATCATTACCGGATTATGGCATCAGCAAACCGTAGGATGGGATGCAGACAAAACATTATTGACTATTTCGTTCATTTTTGCATTTACTCATTGCGCGTATTATATGCTACGAGTATGGAAGCAGTCGAAAGAGATAAAACCACTCGAATAAAAGCGGTTTCTGCTTAAAAGAAGTTATAAACAATGACGAAGGCCAAAAAAAGCGAAGATTAAACTACTAACAATAGGATAAAATGTTGTTATTTTACAACGATTTAGATAATATGGACAAGAATTTATTACTTACAGCCATCCGCGCATCACTGGAAGCCGGATCAGAAATAATGAGTGTATACACCGATCCTAACGCGGATTTTGAGATAGAGAAAAAAGCAGATAACTCACCACTGACTATCGCCGACCGCAAGTCGCATATGGTCATTGCAGCACGATTAGCTTCAACTCCTTATCCTGTTCTCAGCGAAGAAGGGAAAAAAATTCCGGTTGAAGAACGGCAAAGCTGGAATGAACTTTGGATTGTTGATCCGTTGGACGGAACTAAAGAGTTTATTAAACGTAACGGAGAATTTACCGTCAACATTGCTTATGTAAAAAATGGAAAGCCGGAAGCAGGAGTTATCTATATTCCTGTAAAAGAGGAATTATACTTTGCCGACAGCCAGTACGGAGCTTACAAAATAGAGCATATCACTCAATTGGATTCAGAGGAAACAGTCGACAGCCTTATCAGCAAGGCACATCGTCTGCCCTATCAGGAAGAAGCGCAGCGAAGCAGTTTCATAATAGTTGCATCCCGCTCTCACCTTACGCCGGAAACAGAGGCTTATATCGAAGAGATGAAGCAAAAACATCAAGAAGTGGAAACCGTATCGAAAGGTAGTTCACTGAAGCTCTGTCTGATAGCTGAAGGAAAAGCAGACGTATATCCCCGTTTTGCTCCTACTATGGAATGGGATACCGCTGCCGGTCACGCCATAATTCGTGCCATGGGAAAAGAAGTCTATCAGGCCGGCACCCAACATCCTTTGGTATACAATAAAGAAGACTTGTTAAATCCATGGTTCATTGCCGAATAACCTATTTATGACATTAGAAGTTATTATTGTACTCGTCGCGCTCGTTGCCATGCTGACTGCGCTGATAATGGATAAGATGCGTCCGGGAATGATTCTATTCTCGGTCGTTGTCATATTCCTTTGTACCGGAATCCTCAGTCCTAAAGAAATGCTGGAAGGGTTCAGCAACAAAGGTATGATCACCGTTGCCATGCTGTTCCTGGTAAGCGAAGGTATCCGCCAAAGTGGTGCACTGACACAAGTTATAAAAAAGCTATTGCCTCAATCACAGACTACTGTTTTTAAGGCACAGGCACGCATGCTGCCCACGATTGCTTTTATTTCAGCTTTTCTGAATAATACTCCGGTTGTAGTTATCTTTGCTCCTATTATCAAGAGATGGGCAAATTATGTAAAACTACCCGCAACCTATTTTCTGATACCTCTGTCGTATGTAACTATCCTGGGAGGTATCTGTACACTGATAGGTACTTCAACCAACCTGGTAGTACACAGTATGATACAAGAAGCCGGAATGAAAGGATTCAGTATGTTCGAGCTAGGGAAAGTCGGTATTTTCATAGCCATTGCAGGCATTATTTACCTGTTCCTTTTCTCTAGTAAACTTCTGCCGGCCGACCGTCCTGAAACTCTGTCAGATGAAGAAGAAGAAAACAATCCCTCCCTTCATCCTGTAGAAGCCGTCATCGGTGCACGTTTCCCCGGTATTAACAAGCGGGTTAACGATTTCGACTTTAAACGCCATTATGGTGCAGAAGTAAAAGAACTCCGCCGAGGAGGTAATACCTATAAGGACCTGAGCGAAATCCGTTTCCGTGAGGGTGACACACTGATATTACTTGCCGACGACAGTTTCGTGAAAACCTGGGGAGAATCTTCTGTATTTATCATGCTTGCCAATGGTAAAGATTATGAACCGGCAGGGAAAAAGAAACGCTGGTTTGCCTTGTTCCTATTGCTTTTTATGATTATAGGAGCAACTATTGGAGAATTACCTGCTATACAGAAACTACTGCCAGAAGGCATTAAGCTGGATATGTTTTTCTTTGTATCCATTACAACAGTCATTATGGCATGGACCAAGATATTCCCACCTCGCAAATACACTAAATATATTTCATGGGATATCCTGATAACCATCGCATGTGCCTTTGCAATCAGCAAGGCAATGGAAAACTCCGGAGTAGCTGACTTGCTTGCAGGTTACATTATCGATCTCAGCCGAAGCCATGGTCCATATATTCTGTTGGCCGTACTGTTCATTATTACCAATATCTTTACAGAACTGATAACCAACAATGCTGCGGCAGCTTTATCTTTCCCGTTGGCTCTTTCTCTGTCACAGCAGCTGGGAGTAAATCCGATGCCTTTCTTCGTTGTAATATGTATGGCAGCTTCAGCAAGCTTCTCTACTCCAATCGGTTACCAGACAAATCTTATCGTACAAGGTATTGGAAACTATAAGTTTACCGATTTTGTACGAATCGGATTACCATTGAATATTATCACATTCTTAATTTCTGTATTCGTCATACCTCAAATATGGCCTTTTTAATTAACTAACAAACGATATGGAAGAAACTAAACATATTTACCCGATATTCGACCGCATGCTAAGCCGTTCTGATAAAGAAGAATTATTAAAACAACATAGCGTAATGATTTGGTTTACCGGACTGAGCGGCTCTGGAAAAAGTACTATCGCCATTGCTTTAGAGCGTGAACTTCAAAAGCGCGGATTACTTTGTCGTATCCTGGACGGTGATAATATCCGCAGCGGAATCAATAATAATCTGGGATTTTCTGCCGAAGACCGTATAGAAAACATCCGCCGTATTGCCGAAATAGGTAAACTGTTTGTCGATACAGGTATCATTACCATTGCTGCCTTCATCAGTCCGAACAATGACATTCGAGAAATGGCAGCAAATATTATAGGTAAGGAAGATTTTATGGAAATTTACGTAAGCACTCCTATCGAAGAATGCGAACGTCGCGACGTAAAAGGTTTGTATGCTAAGGCACGCAAGGGAGAAATCAAGAACTTTACAGGTATATCTGCACCGTTCGAAGCTCCGCAACACCCAGCCCTTTCACTGGATACTTCCAAACTTTCCGTAGAAGAATCAGTCAATAAACTGCTGGAATTAATCCTGCCGAGAGTAACCCGGTAAACATGTCAGGACTACGACTTTTGCACAAGAAACTACTGGTTTATGAAATAATATGAGTACTTTTGTGCGAGTCAGTTTTTCACTTATCCAAAAATTTGAACAAAAACATTCATAATTCAGATATGAAAGAAGAATATAAATTAAGCCACCTGAAAGAACTCGAAGCCGAGTCTATCCATATAATCCGTGAGGTGGCTGCCGAATTTGAAAATCCGGTTATGCTATACAGCATCGGAAAAGATTCATCTGTAATGGTACGACTTGCCGAAAAGGCTTTTGCTCCGGGAAAAGTTCCATTTCCATTGATGCACATCGATTCGAAATGGAAATTCAAAGAAATGATCCAATTCCGCGATGAGTACGCAAAAAAATATGGCTGGAACCTGATTGTAGAAAGCAACATGGAAGCTTTCCGCGCAGGTGTGGGTCCGTTTACTCACGGAAGTAAAGTACATACCGATCTGATGAAGACACAAGCTCTGCTACATGCACTCGACAAATATAAGTTTGACGCAGCTTTCGGAGGTGCCCGTCGCGATGAAGAAAAGTCACGTGCCAAAGAACGTATCTTCTCCTTCCGTAACGAATTTCACCAGTGGGATCCCAAAAACCAGCGTCCGGAACTTTGGGACATATACAATACCCGTATCCGTAAAGGAGAAAGTATTCGTGTATTCCCGTTGAGCAACTGGACCGAACTGGACATCTGGCAGTATATCCGTCTGGAAAATATTCCTATCGTTCCATTGTATTTTGCCAAAGAACGACCGGTTGTCAACATCGACGGACAGCTGATCATGCCAGACGACGACCGTTTGCCGGAAAAATACCGCGATAAAATAGAAATGAAAAAAATCCGCTTCCGTACGCTGGGATGCTGGCCTCTGACCGGTGCTATCGAAAGTGAAGCCGACACGATAGAAAAAATCGTAGAAGAAATGATGACTACTACCAAGAGTGAACGTACAACCCGCGTCATCGACTTCGACCAGGAAGCTAGTATGGAACAGAAAAAACGTGAAGGATACTTCTAACAAAACTGAAAATCATGGAAGAACTAGATAAAAACAAATCGGGAAACCCAATGGAAGGTGAAGCCAGAGGGACTATGTCTATCGAAGAATTTCTTAAAAAGGACGAGCAAAAAGACTTGCTCCGTTTTCTTACAGCCGGATCGGTAGATGATGGAAAGTCTACACTTATCGGACGCCTTCTCTTTGACAGTAAGAAACTGTATGAAGACCAGCTCGACGCATTGGAACGTGACAGTAAGAGAATGGGAAATGCCGGAGAACACATCGACTATGCTCTGCTGCTGGATGGACTGAAAGCTGAACGTGAACAAGGTATTACTATTGATGTAGCATACCGCTATTTCTCAACCAACAACCGTAAGTTTATCATAGCCGACACTCCGGGACACGAACAGTATACCCGTAACATGATTACCGGTGGTTCTACTGCTAACCTTGCCATCATTCTTGTTGACGCCCGCACAGGAGTCATTACACAAACTCGCCGCCATACATATCTGGTATCCCTGCTGGGAATCAAACACGTAGTTCTGGCAGTCAACAAAATGGACCTGGTAGATTTCTCCAAAGAAGTCTTCGACAAGATTGTTGCCGACTATAAGGCATTTATCGACCCGCTGGGAGTACCCGATGTAAATTGTATTCCGCTGTCAGCACTCGACGGTGACAACGTGGTAGAAAAATCCGACCGTACTCCGTGGTACAGCGGTCCGTCACTGCTGGAATTCCTCGAAACCGTACACATCGGCAACGACCACAACCTGACTGATTTCCGCTATCCGGTACAGTATGTACTTCGTCCAAACCTTGACTTCCGCGGATTCAGTGCCAAAGTTGCTTCGGGAGTTGTACGTAAGGGAGATGAAGTAATGGCATTGCCTTCAGGCAAGAAGTCACGAGTAAAGAGCATTGTTACTTACGACGGTGAACTGGATTATGCTTACCCTCCAATGTCGGTAACCCTGACACTGGAAGACGAGATAGACGTATCACGTGGCGAAATGCTGGTTCATCCGGATAATGTTCCTATGATAGGACGTAACTTCGAAGCCATGCTGGTATGGATGGATGAAGAAAAAATGGACATGGAGAAATCATTCTTCCTGAAACAAACCACCAACACCAGCCGCACCCGTGTAGACAGCATTAAATACAAGGTGGATATCAATACAATGGAGCATCTGAGCGTAGAAAACGGACGTCTGACCAAAGAAGACATCCCTATGCAGTTGAACCAGATTGCTCACGTTGTACTGACCTCATCCAAAGAACTGTTCTTCGATCCTTATACCCAAAATAAGGCAACCGGCTCTTTCATACTCATCGACCCGATTACCAACAATACCAGTGCCGTTGGTATGATTCTGAACCGTGTAGAAGACAAGGATATGCACAATACGATGGAATTGCCAGTTCTCGACCTGCCTAAACTGGGCATTGCTCCCGAACACTATGAAGCTATAGACAAAGCTGTAAAAGAATTGTCCAGACAAGGCATTGCCATCGAAGTAAAAAAATAAGTTTTTAAAGTATCAACTTAAATTTATAAAATGGGATTACTTGAATTCAGTAAACTGCCTATCAATACCCTTGTAGGTGCAGACTGGAAAACATTTAACCAGATAACAGCAGGTAGAACGATAGATCAGACATATAAAGGAAAATACCGCCTCACTAAGGCGGTATGCCGTCTGCTTTCTACCTTAAAACCGCTGCAAGACAAGCGTTACGAAAAATTGCTTGCTAACCAACCGCTGGAACACGATCCGGTATTTATCCTGGGACACTGGAGAAGCGGAACAACTTTCATGCATAACGTCTTTTCATGCGACAAGCACTTCGGTTATAACACTACATACCAGACTGTATTTCCACACCTGATGATGTGGGGACAACCCTTCTTCAAAAAGAATATGAGCTGGCTGATGCCCGACAAACGTCCGACAGACAACATGGAACTGGCTGTCGACCTGCCTCAGGAAGAAGAATTTGCACTGGCAAATATGATGCCATACACATACTACAACTTCTGGTTCTTGCCTAAGCACATGCAAGAATATGCCGACAAGTACCTGTTGTTTGATGACATCAGTGATGAAGAGCTGAAAGTATTCGAAGAAACATTTACCAAACTGATTAAAATCTCCTTATGGAATACCCACGGAACACAGTTCTTGAGCAAGAACCCTCCGCACACCGGACGAGTAAAAGAGCTGGTAAAAATGTTCCCGAATGCCAAGTTCATTTACCTGATGCGTAATCCATATACGGTATTCGAATCAACAAGAAGCTTCTTCACCAATACCATCCAGCCGTTGAAATTACAGGATATCAGCAACGAACAGTTACAAGAAAACATCCTCTCTGTTTATGCCAAACTGTATCATAAATACGAAGCTGACAAGAAATTCATTCCGGAAGGTAATCTGGTAGAAGTCAAATTCGAAGACTATGAAAAGAATGCTTTCGACCTGACACAGGAAATTTATCAGAAACTTTCTATTCCGGGATTCGACGAAGCTCGTCCTGCTATCGAAGCATACGTGAACAAAAAGAAAGGTTACAAGAAAAACCAGTATCAGTACAAACCTGAAACGGTAGAACTGGTAGAAAAGAACTGGTCGTTTGCTCTCGACCAATGGGGATATAAACTCTAAATATAAAAGACACAAACTTTGTGCTTAGAAGTAAATTCCGGCCAAACACCCAATCAGAATTTACTTGTTCAGGCATCAGGTCTGTGTCTTTTTTATGCCTTCATTTCACGAGAAACATACATATTCATGCATTTTATCTAAAATTTTCACGCATTTTATCCACTTAAAATGCATATTTAAACAGATTTGTTGTATCTTTGCGCCCGCTAAACAATTAAGATATAATGAATTCAATAAAAAAATTCCCTTCACCACTGATTTCTTTTTTACCGATAATTATACTGATATGCATGTTAGTTGCTACCATCAGTACATTCGGGAGCGACGCACTAAACGGCGGTAGTCAGATTTCCTTGCTGGTAACCACCGCTGTCTGTATATTTATAGGAATGGCTTTCTACCGCATTCCATGGAAAGATTATGAACTTGCCATAACGAACAATATTTCGGGGGTTGCTACAGCCATTATCATTCTGCTCATCATCGGAGCATTGAGTGGAAGCTGGATGATAAGTGGTATTGTTCCCACACTTATCTATTATGGAATGCAAATTATTCATCCAGACTTTTTTCTGACATCTACCTGCATCATCTGTGTACTTATCTCTGTCATGACAGGAAGTTCGTGGACAACAATCGCCACCATCGGAATTGCATTGCTAGGTATAGGCAAGTCACAAGGTTTTCACGAAGGCTGGATAGCTGGAGCAATCATTTCAGGCTCTTACTTCGGTGATAAAATCTCCCCACTCTCTGAAACAACGATTCTAGCCTCATCCATTACAGAAACTCCTTTGTTCCGCCATATCCGCTACATGCTCATTACGACCATCCCTTCACTGGTAATCACACTCATTCTGTTTACCATCATGGGATTCACCCATAATGCCCATACTATGGAGCATATGACAGAAGTAGCAATAAGTCTGGAAAACAAATTCAACATTACCCCCTGGTTACTTATCGTCCCCGTCGTAACCGGAATTCTGATAGCCCGAAAGGTTCCTTCTATCATAACTCTTACGATTTCTACATTTTTAGCCTGCATAGCAGCAATCATTTTCCAACCTAACCTGTTGAATGAAATTGCTGGAGAAGAAAACTTGTTTAAAGGAGTGATGATAACCTGTTACGGAAGTACCAATCTTGAAACCGGTAATGCAGCTCTGACAGAGCTCGTTGCCACACGGGGAATGGCAGGCATGACAAACACGATCTGGCTGATACTATGCTCCATGTGCTTCGGAGGGGCCATGACCGCAAGTGGTATGCTGGGAAGTATCACATCTGTTTTTGTACGTTTTATGAAAAACCGTTTCAGTCTGGTTTCATCAACAGTATGTTCTGGTTTATTCATGAACTTAGCCACTGCCGACCAGTATATAAGTATCATTCTGACAGGAAGCATGTTTGGTAATATATACAGAAAACAAGGATATGAAAGCAGACTGTTAAGCCGTACAACCGAAGACTCAGTAACGGTGACTTCCGTATTGATTCCCTGGAATTCATGTGGTATGACACAGGCTACCATCCTGAATGTTCCTACCCTAACCTATCTGCCTTATTGCTTCTTCAATATTCTCAGCCCGATTATGAGTATCATCGTTGCAGCTATCGGATACAAAATAATCAAACATCCAACACCTGAAAAACAATAGTTTATTTAAACTTAAAGTAACAAAAAGGGCTGTTTCAAAATAAAAAACTGAGATAGGATTACTTATAATCCATTAGTTACAACATAAAAAACTCCTGCTTTTAGTCTTGTAATTGAAATAAACAACGGCTAAAGCAGGAGATTTTTATTTCCAAGTTCTATCTTAAGGAAGCTTCCTTTTATATTTACACTTTTAAATCACTGATTTACAACGTCCAATAAAAGCTCTAAATTTTCGTACAAATTTTTCAAAAACATCAAGAAGAATTCTCCAAAATATGCTGATATTTTCCAGAAAACAAGATATTGTTTTTTGTCCTACATCTTTCTTCCCTTCACCCGATAGTACAATTATATGCGAAACGTCTTCATTCTCACATGCCATGAAGAAAGTGAAGGGTTAAAAAGAGGAAACAATCTACCATTTATGACTCAAACATACTTCTACGCGATAACATACAAGCTCCTATGACTCCAGCCTTATCAAGCAACTTCGACAACGCTATAACTGAATCCTTATTTACCAAATTCAATGAATACTTACGGACCGCACTCTTTATCGGTTGCAGAATATAATCTCCCGTCTGAGCTAAAACTCCACCAATAATAACAAGTTCGGGATTAAGCAAATTAATCAATCCAGCCAGATAACGTCCCAATTTCTGTCCGATTTCCTCAACCAGTTCGATACAAAGCAAATCTTCTTTGTTGGTTGCAGATATGATTTCATCTAATGTCAAAGAAGTATCACCATGTAAGATGCGTTTGGAAAGAATAGACTGTTTGCCATCTTGCACACATTGCACCAGCTTCCGATGCAAAGCAGCTCCAGAAACCTCCGTTTCCAGACATCCACGCTTACCACAATGACAAAGAATCTCATTATCGAACACATTAAAATGTCCAAACTCTCCCGAAAAGCCTGACTTTCCGGTAAAAATATCTCCATTTATTACCAATCCTGCTCCAAGTCCCCAACTCAAATTTATAAAGATGATATTTTTTTCTCCTTTCACCAACCCTTTGACCATTTCTCCATACGTCATGGCACGGGTATCATTATCAATTGTAACCTTATAGCCTATCTTTTCAGTCATAATCTCTGCCAGCGGACGTTCCTCGAAATTAAACAGACTGAAACTGTATCCTAACTCAGGATTGACCCGACCGGAAATATTGACTCCTATATTCAAAATCTTCTCTTTATCAATATTTGCATGATTTATGAAATCTGTGATGTATCCACACAGTTTATTCAATCCCTCCGGACTATTTTCTGTTTCGTAAGGGATACCCATCTTCAGGTCTACAAAATCTCCCACAAAATTCATAAGTCCAATGTTTAAACTGAACTTCTTAATGTCAACTCCTATAAAATATCCAGAATCGGAAGTCAATCCATACAAAGTAGGAGGACGCCCTTCGCTGGTTTCCTGCTTTCCGTAACTCATGATGTACCCTTCATCACACATCTCCATAATAAATTTTGTAACGGTAGGTACACTTAAATCAAGTTCTTTCGACAAATCTGGTATAGTAGATGAACGGTTATACATATAATAAGTAATAATCCGTTTCTTGGTCAGTGCATTCTTCGACCCCCTTTCGATTTCTTTCAGCAGATTTTGTGTCATAACCTTTATAAATTTATTATTTAGTACAAAAATACGACTTTATTTTATAAAGTAGTGATAGTATTTAAACTTAATCATATTAAATTACCTTACTTACCATCAATTAATTTATAAATAACAGAAATAACTTTATCTGCATATCTCATCATTCCTAAATCTGAAAAATGAATGCCATCTACAGTAGCCTCTCCATCCGTACCAATCAAATCATCCGAATGTAACAAATAAATATTCTGCTCACCCGCAGCCTCCATGTCCTGAAAAATCTTATTCAACGTAGCATTCTTTCTTTTTACTTCAAAGGATATACGTTCATCATAAAAGGTAGTAGGGAAATACGGATCTTCAATAAACAAAACAGGAGTATCGGGGTGCTTTTCTCGTAAAATCTTATAGAAAGGAATCATTCGTTCTTCCATCTGTTCGGGAGATGCATTAGGTACAAAATCCAAAATAAAAATCCCCGCATCCAACTGTGCCATTAAAGAAGCTATCTCCAGATCAAGAAAAGCATTGCCACTAAAACCCAAGTTAATAACCTCCCGATTCACTTTTCGTGAAATAATATTCGTATGAGCCATACCAGGTCTGGAAGCACACGCCCCTTGTAATATACTAGTTCCATACATAATTATTTTATCCTTACAAACAGGCAACTCTACTCGAGGCATACCAATGGAGGACAAAGAATCTACACCTATTTCTAAAGAAACAATTCCATCATATAAAGGTAAATTGAGCATATACTCACGTTCTTTAGGCTGCATATTAGAAATAATCCGAGCTTCCGTTTTTTTATCAACCGGACGTCCACTATTTACAAAGCGCCAATGCCCATCTTCCAACGTATACAAATCTACTCCTTTCACTCCGACATCTGCCATATGGTTCATTCTATGATTGCCTAAACTTTCCCACCGTACTGAGACTGAAGTTGTATTTGACCTAAAACGGATAGATAGCCCCGCTGAATTATTACCTAATAGCCTAACAGGCTTTCTCAATTTATCAGCCATAGAATCTGGTAAACGCTTATAAGTGCCATCACTCACAGCCTTACCCAAAATTTTAAACTGATCAGCAGAATAATAAACAACTTGTGCTGAGGAAGTTAAAGCAAACAAACAAAAGCCCAAAACAACCAAATAAATCTTACTTAGCATATACACCTCCTATTATAGAAAGAGCAATAAAGCTGCCAAAGCCCTATTGCTCTTCCATTTTTTTATTTTACAGGGAATTCTATTTTTTTCTTATAGACTTTCTTCAAGACACGCTGAACATCTGGATTATTCAAAGCCTTGTTATAAAAATAAATTTCTCCATTCAACCCTAACCTGCGGTTAGTTTCTATCTGACGAATTAACAACTCGGGAGTCATTTTAGAACTGCTTCCCTCCATCAAAATCATTCCCGGAGCAAACAACTGATCAGGATTTGCTTTTTGAGCATGTTTCAGAACCTCTCTAACTGTAGCTTCATAAGCTTCTTCACTATACCTATAACATTGTACAGCAAGCAGATCACAAGTACCTAACTTACACCACTCCGGCCATTCCTGCATCAGCATTTCTTCACACCAAGGATAAGGGTTCGGAGCAAAGCTAACCATCGCTTTTTTACTTACAGATTTTACTTCCCGATACAGACGAAGTGCAAACTGATTCAGTTTATCCAAACGCCATCTCACCCATCCGGCATCATTATAATCTTTAGGAGGCAACATTCCCTGATGTTCTGTCTGATAAACAGTCGTCGTATATACATCATATCCAGAATTACGTGGCATTGCCGGCATTCTATCATCTCCCTGTACCCCGTCCAAATCCGGATATTTTGTTAAAGCTTCTTTAACCAGCTCTATCAAAAAGTTTTGTACAGCAGGATTGTAAGCATTAAAATAATAATCATGCTTATTATAATTAGCAGGATTTCCTTCATTGTCTACTCCCAGCCAATGAGGATTCTTCGATAAAATTGGATTATCAGCTGCAATAGGACGCCCCTCACCCATAAATCCATATTCAAACCAGAAAAAGGCTTTTATATTACGCTTATGAGCCTCATCAATCAAATCACGGACAGGATCCATTGTGCTACTTTGATAACCGGATATATACTTCTGAAGCATATACGTATCTTCAAGTGATTTATAAGATGAGTTTCTCAGCAAAACTTCACTCTTATAAATTGTCTTAGTCTCGGCATATGAAACCAAGAAGATAGCATTCATATTCAAGTCATCAAGTTGTTTCACAAAATCCTTCACTCCCTGATAAGTATGAAGTACCGAAGTAAATCTAGGAGATGGTACCCAAACTCCTCGAATTCCTTGAGATTCATGATTTGCAGAAAAGACAAATTGGACTGTAACAGCCAATAATAAAACTAATAAGACTAATTTTTTTTTCATACCAAATTCATTTAACAATTAATACTGATGCCACTGCTCTTTGTTTACCGTCTGAGGGAGCAAAAACAGGTTTTCCGTTTATCAGTAAACAAGATGAACCTCCTCCATCAAGATTCATGGCATTTACACAACCTAATGATTTCATGACACGAGCCAATTGATACAGATTCAATCCTGGAATTTTCTGTTCTTTATTTCTTCCCTCACAAGAAAACAGTATAATTTTACCGTCAGTAGTGACACCGATTGCAGACCTCGGATGGCATTCCATCGGTAAAATACCACCAGCATTATCGAGTAATTCTTCAGCCCAAGTATTACATATAATACCATCTTTCACCAAAACCGGTCCTCCCCCAATTGCATTTTCTGGATTCCACGAAGAAGGTTCCGCCGGGTATTTTTCTGAAGGTTTTGGTTTAGGATATGCAAAAATATCATTAAAAGACGGAAGCTGATAAATATATCTTTTCTGATTTTGCTGATATACCCACCCCACAGAACAATTTTTATCACTAAAGTTGAATACAGAACGTGTAGGATAGTAAGTATGCATTACACCATTCCACTTCCTACCCACTACCGGTAAATTATCTGCTATGAATTTACCATCACTACAAATGGAACTGACACTACCATCTTTATTAAAAAAACCAGCATTCAAAATAACTGACGGAGCATTTTCCTGTTTATAAAAGCGAAAAGGAGTTTGTAATGTTTTAGATCCTGTCACTAATAATTTATCTTTACTATTAGCATCAAGAACAGCAATATATGCATGAGACCTGGTTCCTTCCAGCCATACAGGTGACTGATAAAGTTTTAAATATTCAGGCAAATGAAATGATGCAGAAACATCTTTCCATCCCAAAGCTAGTGGATTAGCCACTGCTTTATCAGAGAGATCGACTCTAAAAGATGCAGCAGGCAATCCAGCATTGTTCTTCAAACTCCCTTTCATATAATTGCGAAAAGCATACCGAAGTTCTACAGGATTATCCACACTGTCACACCATACTTTCACACGTGATGTTCCACTCACGATTTCAGCCTGAGCCTCATGAAAAATACCATCTGATCCAGTCATTTGGAATCCTTTCACCCGTTCATTCTCCGGATTTAATCCTTCATCAGCAAAGTCGAATATAAGCTCAAACTTTCCGTCCTTCTTTAAGCAAGAACGAAATACAGGTCCAGCATAAGCAATCCCCTTTACATGATAAGTTTTAGCCAATGCCCAATAAGCCAGACGATGCCCTATTTCCTTTTTCTGAGGAGCATGAATAAATTTTTCCGAGCCCAGATCTCCCGTAAAAGCCATACCGACATTGGGAATCTGATACATACTTTCCAACTGCTTTTCTCTAAATATAGCTCGCTGCAAAGGATCTGTTACAGGAGAAGCTATAGGAGCTATTTCTGTATAATATATCGGCAAAGCCGGATTTTTAAACAGTTTTCGATTCTGCTCTACCCAGGCCGTAAATAGTCTTTGATACAAGTTGGGATTTGCTGTATTAGACTCTCCTTGATACCAGATCATCCCTTTTATACCATAATCCCTTAGCGGATGAAGCATAGCGTTATATAACAATGTTGGGACAATATTCGGATTTTTATTTGTTGCAGAAATGCCCTCCAAACTAATCTCTTCAAATTCACCTAAAGTTTCTTTACTACACCATGTTTCAATATTAGAAGCACTCCAGGAAGAATGAATAACACCTACGGGAATATTCAAAATACGATTCAACAATTCTCCATAAAAATACCCAACAGCACTAAAATTACTTACTGCTTCAGGAGCAGATTTTTCCCATTTACCTGTCACATCATCTTCAGGTACTGACGAATATCCTCGTTTCACTGTAAACAAACGAATATTTCTAGTAGAGTCTGCAGCTAAAATTGTTTCCTGACTTTCCCAAACAGGCTGTCCCCTGAAACCTTTTACCGGCATTTCCATGTTAGACTGCCCTGAGCAGATCCACACTTCTCCAATTAAAACATCTTTAATAGTCAGTGTATCACCATCAATAATCTTTATTTCATACGGACCACCGGCTTGAGGAGTAGCTATATCTACACTCCATTTGCCAGTATTCTTATCGCTAATAGTAGTCAACGTGTTCAAACTCCAAGGGACAGAAACACTAACCTCTTTATCAGGAACTGTTGTACCAGAGAGCTTGACAATTGCCTGTTGCTGCAACACCATCCCATCTCCCCATAATGCAGGAAGCTTCACTTTGGCATTGAGCATCCCTCCTATCAGCAATGCACATACAAAAATGATTCCTCTTCTCATATTTATTTAACTTCTTTGATTTTTTCTATGCCTATCTTAAAATAGCCTATAAGCACTCTCATCAACTTGTACTACATACATAAATCCCAAACTGGATCTATCATCCGGCAATAACTCCATTAAGCTCTTTTGATGGCTTTCCATTATACTTCCATCATTAGGATTCCAGATTTCGAAAGCAGATAAACAGCCTAACGAAGGAGTTAATGGGAAAAAACATTCCTCACTAAAGAAACAAGGGTCGATAGTAGATCCATGCACTATAATTTCAGAACGTCCAACTCGTCCAGCATCATAAGCTTGCCAAAGCATTGGCAGAGAACGTAGTTCCAAAGGCAAGAGACTAGCATACATATTTTCAGTCCATTCTTTTCCTGTTATTCCCCAAGCAGTAACTTCTGACTCAAAAGGCAATTCAGTAACCAATGTAGTAACAGGTCCTATATACACATTATTACTAACAGACTTACCTTGTATTTTAAAAACGCCACAAGGTGTATTTCCATTCGTAAAATAAGGTAAAGTATTATTAGCAGAGCGTGCTAAATAATACAAGGGTTTCTTGTTTAATACTTTCCCATTTGAATTGACAACATAAACTTTTGCAGGAATATTTCTATTTTCACGCACCAACACAAACAAATGATACTTCTGAGAATATTTTGTTACAGCATATTCCATCAGTTTTGTTAATTCCGATTGTGACAATTCATACTTATAGTTTTTTTCTTTTATCTGTGTATTGATATTATCCCAATCCAATCCGTAGTTTCTGTCATTACATATTCCTTCTCCTGTTTCATTCAAAATAGAATAAGCCAACAAGCTCAATTTATTATTTTCCGATTTAAAAGCTTTACGAAGAAGAACTTCCTTCGCATCAAACTTACGCTCTTTAAGTAAAGAGATAAAATCGAATTGCTGCCGTAATTCTAGAGAATCATAACAAGCTGACAACCTGTTAAGAAAACCTTCTACTTCTTCACCACTCTGATTAAATGCAGATATAAGCCAAAGAGCTTTTGATATATCTTTCGGACTATCTAAAGAACAAGAAGAAAGATATTCCTTACAATACATTCTAAACTTTGTTCTTTCCCCCCAAAAAGTATTTGAAGCCGTTTGTGACAAACTAGCCTGAACGTAAAGTAAAGCTCCCAACAGTAAAGCAAAAGCCTTTATGTCCTCCAAAAATATTTTAATCTTGTACATATAACAGCTACAATTATTGCTAAAGATGTAATCAAGACTCCTCTTAAAAATCCTAAGAAAGCATTCTGATTGAAAAGTTCCAATAAAGAATTTGCACCTAATAAGCCGATAATAGGATTCACAACTAATTGCGGAGCAACATAAGCTATCATAGGATTCTGTCCAGCCATTTCAAGTGGACGTGCTAACTTGTTACATCTATAAACATCGCAGAAAATAGAAAATGCTATTAGGGCTATAAAAGCTAATCCTGAAGTTACAAAATAATAGCTATATGTAGAATCATCTTTTCTGATGCCCCCCTGATAGACTTCAAAAAACAAGCCTAATAACAATAAATAGCAACCAGCTTGAAATAATTTATTCCAATAAGTAATATCTACTCCTTGTTCTTTTTTCATCAGAAACCATAATACAAACAATAAAGCAAGAGTCAAAAATAAATTTAAAACCAGCTGGCGAGTATATAATCCATATAAATTGCATACAATCAACAAAACACAAACAGATGCAACCATATAAGATAGTTTTCGAGAAGGAATTACAGACTGTGTGTTATCTCTTTTAGTAAGCCATTCTTTTAAATACTCTCCTGCTATCGTACCAGGAATAACAATAAAGAAATATTTTAAATAATAAAAGCTATAAAACCAGGGAACCGGAGAATATTCCATTATCCAGGAAACCCAAGAGCCACTAGTAGAACTTCCTAAAAATACAGCCATAATAAAAGGTAATATTCCTATTCGCAGTAAACGATTTTTCATTGTCAGAATATACCAGATAGAAGCAAATACGGCCATATTTGCCAAAACTAAAATAATGATATTACTATACGACAAGCTAAAAGTCTTTTGATTGGCATAAGGCAAATTCAATAACAAAACACCTCCTATGACAAAAGCTGATAACTTAATCAGATAATTTCCCCATTTTATCTTTTTTACAGGAATATCCATAAACATAAAGAACATAAGGAAAAAAGAAGCTATAGCAACCAACCAAGATATATATGTACTTTCAAAACCTAGATTCCACGGATATACATGTTGTATAAAAATAGCAAAAAAGGCTAGTTTTATACCTCTTTTAATACTAGACCAAATTAAATGTATTGCAGGAGTTCCTTTTTCATATTTGCTGCCAATGGAGAAAGGAAAAGCTGCTCCCATAGCAAACAAGAAAAAAGGAAAAACCAAATCTACCCAAGTAATACCATAGATAGAAGGATCAAAAGAAAAATTAGAACGAGGACCAACTTGTGCATGATACATCCATGCTGGCAAAACACCTGAAGCTATTGTTCCCGACAAAATCATTGTCAAAATAGCATAACCTCGAAAAGCGTCTAACGAATATGCTCTTTTCATTTTATTCATAATATTTATTGTCTATAAGTTTGAAAAAATGAAGGAAATTTATCCAGCCCTTCATAAAACCAGAAACATTCATTTGTCACCTGATTCCTACGATTTACTTCTATCATTTTTTTCAAATAATCTTCTGTTGGATTATAATCTCCGTTTTGAAGCAAAATAGCAGGCATAAATTTCTTCCTGTCTTTAGGCTGTACATATGATAATTGCTGTACTAACGTTGATTGATAAGTATCTATATCATAACGGTAATGTTGAGGAATAACCCAATCAATATAACCTTTTTCTAACCAAGATGGCCAGTCCTGTAAATACTCATTTTTTCCCCAAGGATATACACTTGGAGCACTAGAAACAATAATCTGAGAATCTATTGTTTTAATCTCAGTATACAGTTTTTTCAAAAAATCTGTCAATTTATCAGCTCTCCATGTCATCCAAGCCTCATTCTTTCCATCAGCAGGCGGCTCCATTCCGTTATGTTCCTGTTTGTATAACTGACAAACATATTCATCATATCCTCCAGAAGAAGGCATAGCAGGCAATCGGTCATCTCCTTGTACACCGTCTATATCATAGTTGTCTGCAACTTCTTTTATCAATGACAACATAAAATCTTGTACTTCTGGAAGCAATGCGTTCATCCATACGAAGCCATTTTTAACAAGAAGTTTCCCATTGACATCCTTTGCTCCCCATTCCGGTTTTCGTGCTAAAATTAATCCTCCATTTTGTCCATAAGAAGCAGCAAATCCATATTCAAACCAAGCGTGTACTTTAATGCCATTTGCATGCGCTTCTTCTATCATTTCTTTCAAAGGATCACGACCTTGGTATTTTTCTACGATCTCAATACCAATCAATTCTTTCATTACTTTACTGGGATAATATGTCCTCCCATTATTCCACACAACCATGAAAATATTATTAATACCATATTCTTTACAAACAGATACAGCCTTTACTATATTTTCTTTTGAGTCTAGAACACTACTGGCAGAGCTGGTAACCCATACACCTGAAAAATAATCTGAAGGTTTATCTACTTCTTGAGGAGTTTCAGAAGATTCTGTTGCACACGAGCTAAACAGAACAATCAAACAAGAAATTAAAACTGTAAGATACCTATTCATAATTTAAAATCCATTTCCATTTATAGTAATCAACTCACTTCCTTTTTTCATTTCTTCATCAGAAGCTGTAATTGAAAAATACATTCCATCAGGGCATCTCATATCTGTAAAACGTCCTTCATGCATAGGAGCTTTTACTACATTACCTTCATACAAGCGGAATAAATAGCTTTCCTTCCACTGACTGTCTTTAACAATCGTACCAGTAGCCTGAGCTGGTTTACCTTCGTTAGCAACCTGATCAATGGCATTTACTCTTTTAAATTCACCAATATTTCCTTGTTTGTATCCAGCACATTCATAATCTGTTTCAAAACGTTTTCCTGCACCTTCTACAATAAACTTCAATTTACCATTTTCTACTATCTGAATCGAAATATTGACCTCTTCACCCGGATACCAATAATATTTATCTTCGGCAGGTGCATTGGAATAATTAGCAGATTGTCCGCTAGGATGGCTGGTACGCCGCATAAATGGGCGAAAAGCTTTTCTTTCCTGAGAGACTACACCATTTTCCTTCACAACTTCCCATGTAAGACCTATATCTGTTTCCTGTCCTCCCATATTACCGCCTAAGTATACAGAAGGATTATCCAAATATTGTCCTGGCTTAGCCGGATTTTTTCTATTTTCATCAAATATTATCTCTGGAAGAACAACAGTACCTCCTATTCCTAACCATACATCTTTACTCGAAACTGCTTTTCTATAATATGCACCTTGAAAGCATGGTTGATCCACAGGAAATTTTTCATCATCAAAAAATGTATTGACAGGATCTGAATTTTTACTTTTCTCATCTGAAGTATTTTCGTTACATGAAATACTTCCACAAGCAATCAGACAAGCTATTACTGATACCAATATTTTTGTGCTCATAATAATCAATTTAAAGAATCAACATTTATAAAAAATCTCTGCAAATTACAGTTACAAGATAAAACAGTAAATCTGCAGAGATTTTATTTAGTAGCTAATATTTTTTATAGCCTTATTTAATTTCATACAAATACAATCCCAGATTTGTACAAGCAAATGCAACATACAATTTGCCATCAATTATCGTAAAGTCTGCATCAGTTGTAAGGTTACCATTAGCTCCTGTAACTTCCATATTCTTCTTAAATATCGGATTTTCATAAGCTTCTTTCTGGCCACCAGTGATATCACAAATCCACATAGTACCCTTACTGTTGTTATGAGAAACAAAAGCTAAATAATCACGTCCCTTATAAGAAATGGTTTTTCCATCTGTTACAGAGAATCCAGATATACGCTGAGTTTCAGACATCATATCACTCATACAAACAACACCTGATTTATCCATTGTAGCATTAGTAACAAAACCTAAGTAACCTTTCTGGCTTGCAGGCATAGCACATACAGTCCAATAATAACTTGCACCAGAATATGGGAATGAATATTTTTTAGGAGTTTTATTCAGATTACCTCCAGTTACAGTCCAAATAAAGACATCTGTACTTTGTGCTATTGTCACTATAATAGTAGCATTTCCATCCAATGAACCATTCACACTAATACCAGCAGCTCGAGGATTATAATCTACTCCCAAACTAGCTTTTGAGAAAGAAATATACTCTACTCCCTTACCTTGTACATCATCCCATTTATAAATCCATTGTTCTCCTGCGCTCATACCAAGAGAAAGTGCCAAAATCTTACCTTGTTCATCTGTTGCAAACTTACGGAAACCATAGCCTGTTGGATTAACTCCATCAGCAGAAACCTGACCTGCATTAGTTCCATCGAAATTAAAATAAATCGGAGTTTTGGCTGTAGATGTATAATTAGTAGCTAGCAAATAATTTCCACTAAATCCGACAGCACACAAGTCATCATTTTTGAATCCTAAATCTCCATATGATTTAGCAAACAAAGGTTTCATAGACAATTGAGGAACACCTATTACAAATTCGGTTTCAATGCCATTAGTTCCTGTTACTTTTACTTTATTATTTCCCGTCATTAAATTCAAGCCCTTGCCTGTAAAGCTTTCATCAATAACATTTCCAAAACCAACTTTCAACTCAACATCTACAGAAGTAAAGTCCATCAAAGCCGGAATATAAGGTACAACCTTATTATTTTCAACTAAAATAGAATCTGATTGTACGCCATTTACTGTAATAGCACTGATAGAAGCTGGACCTACCGGTTCAGTAGTTATGATCAATTCATATGCATATTCAGTTTCCTCATCTACTCCTAGCAACGAAAATTTACATGGATTTGTATAATCCTTTTCTACTCCATTCTGGAAATCTTTTAAAGTTCCATTTGCAAACTCCATAGTCACTTGCAAATTTGTAAGATCTGTTCCTTCAGGAACCTGTACTATAATTTTTGATGAACTTTCATGAATATCCGTTGCAGGAATAGTCATTCCTTTAATAATAAAAGAAGTCAATTTCGGAGCTGACTTAATATGCAACTTAGTTTGATATAAATTACCATCATATCCATTAATAAATAGTGCAATAGGTTTTCTACAGTCATAGTCAGCTCCATTATTGAAGTCTTGTAACTCTCCATTTGCAACTAATACATGCAACTTAACATTTGACAAGTTTCTTCCAGCAGGAACATCTACAATTGTTTTATCTCCTGTTATGGATGATGGATTAAACAATTCATTATCAATCTTAACTCCTACTATACGGGCTTCTTCAAAAATTCTTCCATCTTCTTCGTCCGAACAAGAAGTTATATTCAACGTCAATAATGCTACCCAAACAAGCATTATCCAGTTTTTCATTATAAGTATCTTTTTCATATTTCTTATTTTTAAAGTTATTTATTCATTATAGAAAAGGCAATCTTCATCTGTTCTTCAAATGTTTTCCAGTCAACATAACAATAATCAAAAATCATTAAACCCGATGAATTTGTCAAAGAAGCTCCAAATACCTTACCTTGATCAGCAACAGACAAATCAGGTAAACTCATTGAGCCAATCAACGGAACTTGACCACAAGTCAGGATATTTCCAAGAGTTAAGTATTTATTTACTTCTTTAGGTGTCTTATAATATGTACCGATCATTAAGAAATCAAGATTCTTCAAATAACTGGTTTCATTATATTTACTTCCATAAATATTACTTTCAGGAAAAGCTAACCTATCATTATATACAAATTTATCGCTGGCCCAATTAACTCCATTTTGATAATAAACTTCATACCATGAGCCTACATATGCCGCCATTTTTAAATTTGAATTTTTCTCCGATTTATACTTATTGACCAATGAACGAATGCGAGATGTAAAATCAGCAATAGTCTGCGAACGGAAACAAATCCATTCTTTAAACAATTTACCTTTTACCAATGTGCCCTTCTCATCAATTTTAAAAGCATCATCAGGAAAACATTGTAATGTTTTACCATCCTTCTTTAAATACTGTTCAAATGCTTTTTTTGATACATCGCTAAAATCGGCATACAAATTATCGTAACGACATCTGTCAAGCACAATTCCATCTACATCGTAATTTTTCAAAACTTCTTCTACACGAAGCAATTGGAAATTCTGAACATCCATATTAGATGGATTAACAAAAGCCAAGGCAAGCAATTTACCAGCAGCTGCATCTTTACCTCTTACCGTTTCCGAAATTCTCAGCAAACGTCCTTTATCCTCTGGACGCTGTACAACTTCTTCCCAGTCTTTATGCTGATGTAAAACAGCATAGTCATTAGTTGTAATATTTCCTTCTGTAAAGAAATTAAAACTTGTATATACTTTCAGTCCAACTTTATGAGCCTCTTCTAAAACAACTTCTAGCAAATCAAATCCATCATCTTTTACTTGTTTTGCCTGATTTTTGGTTGCTGTAAAATATGGAGTTTTGGATAAATCATTTTTCCGATAAGAAACATATCCTTCAGGACCTTTAACATCTAAACCAATAGAAGTAAATCCAGCTCTCTTAACATTATCAACCAAGGCCTTTACGGCTTTTCTGTTTGTGAGTACTTTAGCATTTGGAAATTGCTCCACCCACATAACAAGCTCACTTTGATTAACCGAAGAGATTTTAGAATAAACAACTACAGCTTGTTCTGCTATATTCAAGTTTCCACTTTTCAGAATAATATCGAAATAATTAGCTCCTGGATTTAATGAAAGATCAATGCTGAATTTACCATCAGAAACAGTAGCAGCTTGCTGATGAGAACCATCCCGAACAACAAAAAGCTGCACACCAGATTGTGATTTATAATTTTCAATCGATCCTGTTAACTGAGTCTTATTACTATTTACCGTAAACCAAGCATCATTATCCAACACTATTCGACATGCTTCCTTGCCAGACAAAGCCAATACACCTTCCAGTGACTGAATATCTCCGTTTACTCGTAATTTTACAATATCACCAACATGAAAGTTTTCTGCCAAGAATTTACGACAACCTCCAGTCTTATACTCAGAGTCAAGAGCTATCAACAAAAATCCTCCTGTTGAAACTTGCATATTTAAAGTTTCCGAAAATGAAGGTATATCTGTATTTTTTGTAACTCCATTTAAAACATCTGTAACTTTCATATCTTTATCAATACTCACAGCTACATATGTCTTATTTGAAGATATTACTTGAGAAAAAGCAGAAGAAGGAAGCAGCATTACCGCATTATTCTGAGTCTTCCAAGATTCATCATTGTAAACAATCAATTGCTTTTCTTTTCCACGAACTACTAAAGTTGGGTCTGGACTAGCTGCTTCAATTGTTACAGAAGTCTGTGCCGATAAAAACATCGGCACAAACCACAATACAAGTAACAATAATTTATTCATAAAAAACATTTATAAATAAGATTACTCATTTTATTCTCCGTAACCTGGATTCTGTGTCAGCCAAGGACATTTATTTCTTTCTGTTTGAGGGATTGGCCATAAATAAAATTTATCATCCCAAGAGCGGTCTTTATCACGCATTCTCAATTTATCAGCAAAAGCCTTATAGCTGGCAATATCGTTAATATCTCTTTCGGAACCAGGTTCTCCATAAGAAGGAACCATATCAGGAGTTGCCTGTTCATATCCATCAGGATAGATATTTTTTGAAGGATCTACTCCTATTGGTTTTGGATATCCATAAGTCGGTTCAGAGTTTTGTAACTCACCAGTACGCCAACGTCGCATATCAAACAACATTAAAGCTTCCTTAGCCAATTCTACTTTACGTTCACGACGTACAATCTGTCTCATCTTTAACTGATTTCCTTCACGAGTTGGGTCAACTGATAAAATACCTGGCATACCCACACGCGCTCTCACTCTATCGATAGCATTTACAGCCGTACCATCTGACAACTCATTAAGCTCTATTTTAGCTTCAGCATAAGTCAACAATACTTCGGCAAAACGCATAATATGAATGTTATATGTAGGTAGAGCAGAAGACTCGTCATCATAATGGTTGTATTTCTTCCAAGCAAAACCTACTCCACTAAATACATAGCCGTATTGAGAAACAGAACCAGCATAATCCAAATTAGCTATCATCTTTTCATTACCTTGTTCATCCCAAGATTTAGTCATCGGATTGAACAATTCCATCAAGAACTTCATTTTATTATTACCAGTATTACCTATGATGGTATCATGATGAGTATAAATAGTTTCTTTCAAACGAGGATCTCTAGAAATAAATGGCTTCTGAGGATTATATCCAGAACCAGCCTCATCAATACGTTTTCCATTTTTCATTTCATAAGTATCAACCAGCTGCTGTGTCGGGAAACGACCACTTTGACCAATCATACGACATTGTTCACCCAAAGACATGTAGTGAGTGCTTTTATCTCCAAAGTCAGAGAACATCATAAAAAGCATAGACTCTTTTTGTACATCAGGTTTCATCTGGCCTACACGAGTAAACAAGTCTTTATAATTTATAGCCAGATCTCTTCCACTCTCATTAATAACTCTGTTAGAAGCCTGAGCTGCAATAGTGAAATATTCTTTTGCTTTCTGTTCATCTTTCACGGCATCACGTCCAAATCCAAATTTGCACCATGAACCTGCATAAAGTGCAATTCTTGCTTGCAATCCTAAAGCAACTGATTTATCAACTCTTCCCCACTCATTTGCTTGCCATGGCAATACATTAGCTGCATCCGACAAATCTTTAATGATATCATCTACAACTTCCCTCCAAGGAGTTCTTGCAACTTCCTTTAATTGCTCCTCTGTTACAGAAGATGTAAAATAAGGAATATCCCCCCAAAGAGAAACCAACTGTATATTGAAGTGAGCTCGAAGAACCTTTATTTCTGCCAAATAAATTTTAGCTTGATCTGAAAGCTGTGACACATAAGGAGCAGCACCATCCAGTACAGTATTACAACGTGCTACAGATGTATAAAGAGTAGCCCAAATAAATTCAGGAGTAAAATTGGTTCTCATATCAATATTACCCACACCTACAGAACTATTATCTGCACGTTCTATACCAAATGGAGTATACATATCCCATAAAATACACAATGGAATGTTACTACTACTAGAGTTTGTATGATCCATTTTCAAACGCTGATAACATGCGGTAGCTCCCTGTTTGATAGCTCCCTCGTTATTATAGAAATTTGACGACAAATACTCACTCATAGGCTCTCTATCCAGATAATCACTACAGCCTGTTGACAGAGTGCAGAGCAAAGCTCCACATAGCCATATGTTCTTTTCTTTCCGTATATAGTTAAATATATTTTTCATAATAATTAGTCATTTAAAATTTCAAATCAAGTCCAAAAGTAAAAGTCTGCATAATAGGATAAAATTCTCCTCCCTGACTTCCCGAATATGAAACTTCAGGATCATATCCATCAAAGAATTTACTAAATGTCAATAAGTTCTGACCACTTACATAAACTCTCAAACTACCAATACCCATTTTCTTAGTAATATCCTGAGGCAATGTATATCCTAAAACCACATTCTTCAATCGACAATATGAGGCATCTTTTACCCATTTGTCTGATTTCACATAATTGTCTGCAGAATTAGCTTCTGGCACTAAAATAGGATACTCTGCATCCAAATTATCCGGTGTCCATGAATCCATTTGATGTCTAAATAAATTGGCTCCATTTGAGAATGGTTTCAAACCAATACCAGACATATAGGTAGAGCGCTGTCCTACACCCTGTATAAATGCAGTGAAATCAAAATTCTTCCAACCAGCAGTTAAGTTTACACCATATTCAAAATGTGGGAATGGGTCACCAAGGTAGACCATATCACGACTATCTATCAATAAAGGATCCACTCCTTCTCCCTGATATACCTTTTTATATTTTACAAAACCAGGTCTTGCTGAATTACTTAACTTAGGAGAATTTGCAACATCATCCCAATCCAAGTAATATCCATCAGTCAAATATCCCCAAATACCCTGACTAGGATATCCTTCAACTAATGTCTTATCTTGAGAGTTTAATCCATTTAAGTTTGTAACCTTATTACGATTATCATTCAATGTAAATGTTACACCATAATTAAAATCTCCAATCTGGTTCTTATGGCTGATACTGATTTCCCAACCTTTGTTTGTCATATCACCAGCATTCGTATAAGCTGGCTGCATTCCGGCATAATAAGGTAAAGGGAAACGCATCAACATATCGTATACATCTTTTATATAATAGTCAGCTGTTACTGCTAACAAACCATTCCACAGGCTTAAATCAACACCAAAGTCTAACTGACGAGATTTCTCCCAACTAATATCAGCATTAGATAAAGAAGTCTGTGCAACTCCTGGTACAAGTTCTTTTTTATCTCCCAAATAATAACCATATCCCGGATTAATAACAGCGGCATAAGGATAGTTACCAATATTCTGATTACCTAACAAACCATAAGATACACGCAGTTTCAAAATATCAAGATAATCGGAAGCCTGCTGCAAGAAATTTTCCTGAGACATAACCCATCCTGCAGAAACAGAAGGGAAGAATCCCCAACGGTTTGCCTTAGTAAAACGAGAAGAGCCATCATATCGTCCTGTAACTTCCAACAAATATTTCTGTTTGTAGTTATAATTCAAACGAGCAAATCCTGACATCATAGCCCAAGAATTAGCTCCACCACCGGAAGTCGCTGTAGCTCCGTCACCATTATCCAAATAATATCTTCCTAAATCAAAGCCTTTCTTTGCACCATAGAATGAAGAATATTCACTATCTTCAGCCTGAAAACCTACCAACACTTTTGCATAATGATCATTGATAGTCATATCATAAGATCCTTGAGCCAAATAATAGTTTCTTATAGTTTGATTCCATGACTCATTCAATCCATCTTCTGCAGGATATGTTCCCATAACTTGTCCTTTCAAAGATGTAGTATATGGTGTTGTCAACGAGCGACTACGATTTACAACCTGTCTACGAGAATATTGTCCTTTCAATTCCAGTCCTTTAATCGGAGTCAAAGTAATAGTACCATTAACCAATGCTTCTGTACTACGTGTTTTTTTCTCACCACTGGCATTAGCCATAGCTGTCGGGTTCAAACCATTTTTTCCATAACCCCAATTTCCATCCAATTCTCTTGCAGCTGATAAAGTTGGCAACATATACAATGCCTGATTGATGATAGATTTAGGAGAACCCATTCCCGGATTAGTTAATTCCGACTGTCTTAAATTTGTTTCAATGCCAACTTTCATCCATGAAGTAAGCTTAGCATCAGCATTCAAACGGATATTTGTACGGTTATATTCATCATTAGGAATCAAACCTTCTTGACCCATATATGAACCAGAAGCAAAAAATGATAATTTATCAGTACCTCCACTGATTGTAACATTATGGCTATGCATAATAGCGTTATCCTTCAAAGTTTCTTCCTTCCAATTCGTATCATAACGATTCCAATTATCTGGTTTCAGTGTTCTTTGTTCTTCAATCAGTTTCAACTGCTGTTCGCGCTGTGTTTCTGTTACAGTAATTCCTGCATTATCCCAAGAATTTAATTCAGCCTGCAAATATTCCCATGCAGCTACTGGCTCCGGCATATTAGTAGGACGTTGTATAGTCACATAACCACTATATGTAGTTGTAACTTTTCCTTCTTTACCTCTTTTAGTAGTAATCAAAATAACACCATTTGATGCACGAGAACCATAGATAGAAGCTGAAGCAGCGTCCTTTAATACAGATACACTCTCAATTGTATTTGCATCTACCTGATTAATATCCATTTCTATACCATCAACCAATACTAATGGATTCTGATCCGAATTGATAGATCCGATACCACGAACTCGGATAGTAGAACCATCAGAACCAGGTTGTCCTGAAGTCTGCTGAATAGTTACACCTGGCATTGTTCCCTGTAAAGCTGTTGAAAGAGAAGCTACCGATCTCTTCGTAATATTTTCTGAAGAAACTGAAGATACAGCACCTGTTAAAGTTGCTTTTTTCTGTTTTGCATAACCAATTACCACAGCTTCTTCCAACATAATCGCATCAGTTTTCATCGTAACAACTAGCGGTTTATTGGAAGTCACAGTAATAGTTTGTGTTTTATATCCAATATAAGAAACCTGAATAATTGGTTTCTCCGAAGTTGACGTAAGTTCAAAGTTTCCGTCAAAATCCGTAATTGTTCCATTTGTAGTTCCTTTTTCAAGGATAGTAGCGCCAATAATCGCCTGTCCGTTAGGCTCCAGAACTTGCCCTGTAATCTTCTTTTGGGCATACATTGTCATTGAGCAAAGCATCAACAACAAAACAGTTAGTAAAAAATGATTTTTCATTTTATTGATTATAAAGTTATTAATTAAGAATATCCACCATCTCAAACTCAAGAACTCCACCATTCATTATATCTTCATAAGTAATATAAAATTTATCATAAGGCTTTCCGTTCAATTTTATAGACTTGATATAGATATTTCTTTGGCTATTATTATGTGCAATAATTTCGAATTTCTTTCCATTATTCAAATTCATTGTAACACGATCCAGCAACGGACTACCAAAAACGAACGTACCATCTACAGGATTTACAGGATAAAATCCCATAGCCGAAAAAATATACCAAGCAGACATTTGTCCGCAATCTTCATTTCCAATTAATCCATCCGGAGTAGCTTTATAAAAAGAATCATATACCTGATGAAGTAGTTTCGCAGCTTTTGCCTTTTCACCGACATATGGATATAAATACAAAATATGATGACTAGGCTCATTTCCATGAGCATATTGTCCTATCATCCCTGTAATATCTATGGAAGCTCCTTCATTTAATTCTGAACTGACAATGAACAGACTATCTAACTTCTCCACAAACTGTTTCTTTCCTCCAAACAGCTTGACCAATCCCTGAGGATCATGAGGTACCAACCAAGTATATTGCCAAGCATTTCCTTCTACATAATCGTCTTCCATATGCAAACTATGTGAAGGATCAAAAGGCAAGCGCCAACTGCCATCAGCTAACTTTCCACGCATAAATCCGGAATCCGAATCAAAATAGTGTGCATAGTATTTTGAACGCTTCATAAATAACTGATAATCATCTTCCTTTCCTAAATGCTTAGCAAGTTGAGCCACTGCATAATCATCGATAGCATATTCTAAAGCACGAGCAACTGACCAAGAAATCTTATCCGCAGGTATGTATTCTTGATTACGAACAAAATCTAAACCATTATCATTCATTTCACGAATACTCTTTACTGCCTGATATGCACGTTCTACATCAATACCAGAAAAACCTTTTAGACAAGCATCTACTATGACAGGAATAGAATGTACTCCCACCATACAGCTCGTTTCATTAGCTGCTAAATGCCAAATTGGTAAACTTTTCTGCTGATCATAAATAGCTAACAGACTATTTACATAATCAGTATTACGCGTATCGATCAATGTATACAAAGGATGAACAGCCCGGTATGTATCCCATAAAGAAAATATCGTATAAGGAACAAAATCAGAAGTCTGATAAACCTTACCATCAGCTCCTTTATACGAACCATCTACATCCTGAAATACAGACGGAGAAATCATAGTGTGATATAAAGCTGTATAAAACATCTTCTTCACATTATCATCTTTAACCTCTACTTGAATTTTAGATAAAGCATCATTCCACAATTCAACCGCATCTTCATGTACCTCATCAAAAGTACGGTGTTCAGCCTCTAAATTAGCCAATGCCCCCTCTGAAGAAACATACGATACCGCTGTTTTTACTAATAGTGGTTCTTGCAAGATACCAAAATCCAATACCATCTTCTTTCCTTTTTCTTTAGCATACAATCTTGAATTTAATATAGGCTTTGAAAAAACACTTCTAAAATAAACAGTATGATTCATAGCCCATTCATCAGAAGATCGTACGCCTACCACAGTAGAGTCGTTTATCAGTTGAAGCTCCGAAGATATTGTACCCTCTCTTAACATCAGAGATTGTGCACTATTTTCCAAATCAACAACCACTTGTGCTTTTTTATCGGAAGGATACACATATCGATGCATTCCTACTCGTTCACCAGCAGTCAACTCTACATTTACACCAGAAGGATGTAACTTTACCTGATAAAATCCCGGAGTTACTAATTCTTCCTGTTTCAAAAAAGTTGATACATAAGCAGAAGAAGGCAGATATCCAGCACTATCTATCACCGATACAGCAGGCATCAGCAGTATATCCCCCAAATCAGCTATTCCTGTCCCACTTAAATGTGTATGTGCAAATCCAATAATAGTAGAGTCTGAATCATGATATCCAGAACACCAGTCCCAACCTTTTTTATTATTATTAGGACCTAACTGAATCATTCCGTGAGGTATAGAAGCTCCCACAAAAACATGTCCATGTCCACCGCTTCCTATTAAAGGATCAACCCAATCGACATAGGATTCAGCAGCAATTTGTTTCTTTTCAGAATTACTGCATGCAACCAATGCTACTGTTCCTAATGCCAGTACCGACAATTTAAAAACTGAATTGCTTATCATGAGCACACAAGGTTATTTCTTCAAGTCTTCCAATATCTGCCAACATTGATACAAACCTCTAGGAACATGGAAACATCCTTTCCATTTTCCACCTTTCAGAGGTAAAAGAACTTCTCCCCGACGATTTAAATATCCAAACCATTCTGGATACTCTTTATCTTTAAAGTGTTCCCACGTATAGGTATGAACCGTATGAAATGCTTCTAAACATTTAACATCACCTGTAAGCTGATATCCTTTCAACATTGCTATTAATGTTTCGATATGAACCCACCACAATTTCTGGTCCCATTCCAACTGCTGAGGAGGGTTTCCCAAACGATCCATGAAATAGAAAATACCTCCATTTTCTTTATCCCATCCATACTCATACATTCTTAAAGCTGTATCCTTAGCCTTTTCTATTAATTCCGGACGGTTCAAACGTTTTCCTAAATCCATAATAAACCACATGGCCTCAATAGCATGTCCAGGAGTGACCTGTCTACCTTCAAAACAGTCTACCAACTCTCCATTCACTCCTACATTTTCTACTATCAGACCACCAAGCTCAGGACGATAGAATACATCCATAACTTCATGAATGCAAGTTTCCATTTTTTCTATCAGGAAGTTTTCATCCAGCAGGTGCTCTATCTCCAAAGCCAGATTACAAAGAATCATAGGCAATGCAAAATTTTTAAGATCACGAGTTCCTGGATACAACTTATTCCATTTACCTTTAGGATTATTTACTTTCGACAAAATGATATCAAAAGTTTTTTTAGCGATTTCTGCATATTCCTGGTTTCCGGTAGCCAAACTCAACTGCCCGAAAGCCATTGTAGCAAATGTATATGAGAATATATTATAAGGTTCAACTAAAGGACGTCCCTGACGATCCAAAGAAAAATACCAATTATAATTACCATCATGACCGTACTTTTTCAAGAACTCTCCTCCTTGAATAGCACAATCCAACCATTCCTGACGTTTTTCTACTTTATTATATAACATAGAAAACATCCATACTTCACGTCCTTGAAGCCAGATAAACTTATCTGTATCAAACACACTACCGTCACGATTCAGACAAGAAAAGTAACCTCCAAACTCTTTATCCTGAGAATTTGCCAACCAAAAAGGTAATACATTGTCTAGCAACTCCGTTTTATACAGAGTTGCTAATTCATTAAAATCAAAATTTTTCATATTCTCGTATTAATATTTTTAGACTCTATTTTTCCAGTATTGTTCGATTTCTTCTAAAGACTTACCTGCTGTTTCAGGCATTAATTTCCAAACAATCAGAATATAAGGAACACACATTCCAGCGAACAAGAAGAACGTACCTCCCGGAGTAAGATTCAACAACAGCCATGGAGTTAATTGTCCAACTATATAAGTAGCAACCCACAAAGATAATCCGGCAATAGACATAGCTACTCCACGAACTTTAGTTGGATACATTTCTGATAAAAGCACAAAAATCACTGCACTGATAGAGCCGGCACAGAAGAATATATATGCCAGGAAAAAAATCAGCATGACTGTACTCGGTAAATGTAGTTGCTCACCAACCATGAAATACAATCCTATCATAATCAATGAAACAATCATACCAGAAACTCCATAATAAATCAATTTCTTGCGTCCTATTTTATCAATAACAAGCAATGCCAAAATACTAGTTATTGTATTTACCAACCCTACCAGAATCTGATAGAATAATGAATCACCTCCAGACAAACCAGCATTTTCAAAAATAGATGGTCCATAATAGAGCACTGCATTAACTCCCATAAACTGTCCTAACATTGCAATGCAGACACCAATAATAACAGCTTTTAAAATACCTGGCTGCCATAATATAGACCAATCAGATTTTCTATTTTCTTCTATCAAAACTGATTTCGTCAATGATATTTGCTCCCTGATAACTTGTGTAGAACGATAAATGCGAGATAATACACTTTCAGCCTTTTCGTCTTTATGAGTTACAATCAGCCAGCGAGGACTCTCTGGAATAAAAAATATCACAAGCAGAAATAATATAGCCGGTAATGATTCCATTCCTAACATACCTCTCCATACTTCAGAAACAAAAATAACATGCAATATTGACGTTTTTAAAACTACATCACTTTGTGAATAGAGAAGCAAATAATAATTGACAATATATGCACTCAAGAAACCAATTGTTACAGCTACCTGATACAAAGAAACCAATCGGCCTCTATATTGTGCAGCAGCCACTTCTGAAATATATAAAGGAGAAACAATCGAAACAACACCTATAGCTACTCCCCCTAATATTCTGGCCCATACCAAATGAACAAAATCAGGAGATAAAGCACACCAAAATCCTGATACAGAAAACAATACAGCCGAAAGAATCATAACTCGTTTACGTCCCCATTTATCACTGAGTATTCCCGATATGGAAACTCCCAATATGGAGCCAACAAGTGCACAACCTACATACCATCCTTGTTGCCAGGCATCCAACTGGAACTGTTCTGTTACTTGTCCGATTGTTCCTGAAATAACGGCAGTATCATATCCAAACAATAACCCACCAATTGCAGCAACAATAGACAAGAAAAACATATATCCCATATTTAGATCCATATTTCTCATAGTATTCAAGCTTTTTATTTTATATCAAAATACTCCTTATATCGATTATACAAATGACCAGCCTGAAGATAAGCAGATTGGGGACTCATGAAATGAGAGAACTCAAAAGTAATCGCTTTATCGTAACCGGCACGTTTAGCTGCTTCCAGTTTCATCCTTAACTTATCAAATTTAATAGGGAAGAAACGGATAGGCATGTCACGGTCGAATGACTCGGCATTAGTCCAACATTCCATTCCATACTTGTCAGCCAACTTTTTATTAACTGAGAAAAATGCGTCAAGCTCATCATAGTCAATATGACCATCTTGAAAAGCACAAGCATCTACAACGTCATGAATACCATCAAAAATCTCATTCCAATCGCGTTCATGCTCTTTTACAGAAATAGATTCCTCACGCGACAGTTTATTAGTACCCATCACAGCCTTTTTACCATCTATCCATGGAGAGATAAAAGTAGGAAGCCCGTTAGACACATCTTTACACTGTTTACCCATTGCATGGAAAGCATTAATTGCCCCTTTTGTCTGCCGGCTTATCTCACCACTGATATACCATCCGCCAAAACTTTTATATTTCTCTCCATACATTTCCCATACTTCATCAATCACATACTTGTTATCTTCAATCTCCCAAGTCAAATCTCCTGTATCCCAATATTTTCCAGAATCATACAGTCCAAAATAAAACTTCATTCCATATTTTTCTGCCAAACGCAAATACATATCAACCAAATCAACAGATGGCATATAACATCCTTTTTTCAACAAGTATTTCGACGGGTAAGTAATAAATTTACGATATCCGGAACGAATCATAATTACGGTATCAATTCCGATATTCTTCATATGTTGAAAATCCATATCCCATTCTGCTTCTCCCCAATTCTGATGAGGTATATCATGAGATATTTCATCCAGAAATGTTCCCGTAATAGGAAGACCATTTTTTTTCGGAACAATTAAATGACTCTTCTCATCTTTTTGCAACACAGGTATATCTTTCTCTGCAGAAGTCTCAACATCTTTACAGCTATTTAAAAGACTTGGTACTGCTAGTGCTGAAGCACTTGCTAAAAAACTCTTCTTTAAAAAATCGCGACGACTAGTACTTTTCATAATTTAAGACATTAAGGATATATCTGAGATAAAAAGATACTGATTATACAATCAACCTTCTTATCTCAGATAGTTTATATTATAAAACCTATTGAATAACTTCCCCTTTTATATTTATTTGTTTCGCATGGAATGGATCCAAAACCTTATCTATTATAACTGCCGCATCTCCACGAATAATCTCTGAATTTGGATTCCACGTATTTAAACCACAATCTTTCCAAACTTTACCAAAATCGGTATCCATTTTCTTACCTTCCTCTTGAGCGATCTCAGATACTAACTTCATAAAGTTTTGAGTTGTTACTCCTTTTGCTACCTGCATATCAAGATTTGACTTTACTGAAGGATAAAACTCATATAATCCACTTAATTCAGAAGAGAGTAAAACAGTATCTGCTCTTAACCATGTCTGATTAGACCACTCTACATTTTTTCCTACACCTTTTAAAATTCCTGTTGCACCAACACGCTGATATGCTGTAAAACGATCGTCAGATACCGGTACATCCAAATATGGAAGCAAATATCCTTTTGCATTCAGAATAACATCCTGAACATCACGTACAGCAACCTCATCTATATCCTTACCTTGCTTAATAGACAATGCAGCCAAAACACCCGCAGCTTGTCCTATCTGTAAAACAACAGGTTGTAAACGAGTTGTACCATTTGCAATATTTGAAACGGAAATAGACTTTTCTGCAACAATCAAGTCATCAATATCCTTAGGAATCATAACACCTAAAGGCAATCCATAAGAAGGTATCGGATGAAAGTACAAATTAGGCAATACTTCAGGACCTCTATAACGTGTATGATGATGATCTACCGGATAATCTCCAACAGCAATACTAGTGCGGTACAAAGGATCTTCCTGGCTATAAGGATTCATTATATGATTTAAATCAAAACGAACCAATCCATGAATACGTCTAGACTCACGATGATACGGAATAAACGGTAACTTATCTGCTGTTGGGTATTCATCATCAGCAAGACCTAATGTATTATACCCCAACTCTTTCTGTATAAAATACACAAAACGCATTGTATAATCTTTAGCATCCTGTAGTGCTTTATCTCGTTCTTCACGAGACATATCTACCAAATTCAAATAATAATCATTACCTTCTATAGGCCAATTAATCATATATTTATTATTAGGCAATTTCCCATAGGTAATCATCATATCTTTAGACCATACTCTATCAGGTTCTTTTGGAGTCTGACAATATGAATTTTCACATGCACAAGCAAACTCTTCAGGATGATAATTTTCTGGTTTAGGAATTGTAACATCTACTCCATAATCTTTCAGAATAGCGACATAAGTCAAATCTTGTATGATATTATTAGCGCTGTCTGGAGCTACATCTTCTTTAGTTAAAGCCTTACTTTCCATACCTAAATCATACGCTACCCCACATTCTTTAGCTATATCCCCCAGCTCTGTAGCATCAATCAAAACTCTTGAAGAAACAATCTCTTTTGAACCATCCGATTTGCTAACAGTAACATACCATACATCATCTTCTTTTTCTACTTTTTCCCATTTGGTGTTAAAATAGAGACTTAAATTTTTCTCAGCTTCAGCCATCTGACACAAAATACGATTTCCAACAGAAGGCTCAAATAATACATTACTTACCCATCCGGTTTTCAAAGAATCCAACCCACCATAATAATCAGCCAACTTAGATTGAAATTCCCCCCATATTCCCGCAGGAAGACGATAGTTTCCATCTACAGCACTTACCCCTGCAGATGTCAACATTCCCCCTAACCAAGGAGTTTCTTCAATAATTAAAGTATTAACTCCCAATCGAGCAGATTGAATACCAGCAGCTACCCCACTAGCTCCACCGCCTACAACTAACACATCAACATCGACTGATGATTTTTTCTCAGAACAAGCTGAGAAAATCAAAAAGCAAAAACAAAATAATAATTTTCCAAGAGTCTTTTTCATAGAATTATCAAATCAGTTTTAGTATTTACCGAGGCAAATATATATACATTTTATTTAATAAGCAAATATTTAATAAAACATTTTAGTAAATAACTCTGGAAGTATATAACATACATAGGAAAAATATTGAAAATTAATCAAGGTAATATGGTTTATAAAGCTTAGTAAAAAGACCATATTGTAAAACTATTTATTAAATAAGAAAAACAAATAATATTGAAAATACGTAGTAGTATAGAATCTTACAATAAACAAGATAAACGATCTTATATAAGTATATTTTTCAAGTTCAAGCAAACATTTTGCCCTAAAACAACTTTCTTTTACAAGGAAATCAATAGCTTTGTAAAGCAAAACCTATTTTATATGGAAAAAAGATACTATAAAAAATCACTAATGGCAGGAGTAATATGCGCAATGGCATGCAGTAACCTCCTTGCACAAGAAACTGAGTTTGATTTATCGTCACAACGACTGGAAATCCAACAAGTATTGCCCGTTCCCGGAAAGAAGATAGACCATCAGGGAATTATCATCAATCCGACTCCCCACAAACTAACAGTAGATCGAAACAATATGTTGGATATTGCTGGTGGATTGGTTCTTAAAGATAAACAAGAAAAATTTGCAGAAGATCTGAAATTTCTTACTCTGACAAAGAAAGGAGTGAAACTAACTATCGATTTTGGAAAAAAGGTAGCACTTAAGCAAGGAGTTAAGGAGATTTCTGGAGCTTACACCATGCGTATTGACAAAAAAGGAGTTACAATCGTTGGATATGATGAACGAGGAGCTTTTTATGGCATCCAAACATTGCGCCAACTTATAGAAAGCCCTATCGCTGCAGAAAAACAATTACCTTATTTGGATATCAACGATTATCCAGACCTACCCAACCGTGGTGTAGTAGAAGGTTTTTACGGCACGCCATGGTCACATCAGGTACGTATGTCATTAATTGATTTCTACGGAAAATTCAAAATGAACACTTACTTATATGGTCCTAAAGATGATCCATTTCATAGTTGTCCGAACTGGAGACTTCCTTATCCCGAAAAAGAAGCTCAGAACATCAAAGAACTGGTTCAGGCGTGTAAACGAAATCGCGTAGATTTTGTATGGGCCATCCATCCGGGGCAAGACATCAAATGGAACGAAGAAGATTATCAGAATCTGGTCAATAAGTTTAACTGGATGTACGACCTGGGAGTAAGAGATTTCGCAATTTTCTTCGATGACATTTCAGGAGAAGGAACCAATCCGTTAAAACAGACAGAATTACTAAACCGTCTGACTGATGACTTTGTAAAAGCCAAAGGTGATGTATCTCCATTGACAGTCTGCCCGACAGATTACTCTAAGCTTTGGGCTAATCCTACTCCGCAAGGGAGCCTGGCTATCTATGGAAATAGTTTGAATCCAGATATAAAAGTATTCTGGACAGGAGATGTAGTATGCAGTGACCTGACTCCGGAAACAATGGAATGGATTAACTCACGTATCAAAAGACCGGCGTATTACTGGTGGAACTATCCGGTAACCGATTATATCCGTAACTTCATTCTACAAGGTCCCGTATACGGTCTGGATACTTCGCTGACTAAAGAAAATGTCTGTGGTGTTGTCAGCAACCCAATGGAACACGGTGAGGCTTCCAAGCTTGCTTTGTACGGAGTTGCAGACTACACATGGAATATCGCAAACTATAATCCTATAGACAGTTGGGAAAGAGGATTGCAGGAGTTGACTCCAAAAGCCAAAGATGCTTACCGTACATTTGCCATTCACTCCAGTGACACTGAAAACGGATATCGCAGAGATGAATCTTGGGAAACTAAGACATTCCGGCTTGCAGAATGGAATGATGCCACGGCTCAGGCTCTTAAAACAGAATTCGAAAAAATAGAAAAAGTCCCGGCTGAAATGGAACAGGGATGTGAGAATAAAGCTCTGCTGCAAGAACTCCGTCCGTGGCTGACAGAATTCGGGAAGCTGGGAACAAGAGGGAAACAAGCTATTGAACTGGCTCAAATTTATCGCTCAGGCAACGACGACAGTAGCTTCTGGAACAAATATGTGCAGAACCTGATGAGTAAAGAAGATCGTAAAGCTTATGAAGCTCATAAATCCGGAACACTCAAACTGCAACCGTTCTATGAAAATGCAATGGACGATATGGCTCATGGATTCTTAAAGAAACTGCTGGGTACAACACCTAAAGATTATAAAGGCATTGGTTCGTTTGGTAACTCTGGTACAATCCTTACTAAATTAATGCTTGATAATGACACTACGACTTACTATACGTCAGGTATCGGACAAAAAGAAGGTGACTGGATTGGAGTAGACCTGAGAGACATCCGTGACGTAACAGAAATATCAATCCTGCAAGGACGAAATTCTGTAGACGATGTAGACTACTTTGACCATGCGATTCTAGAATGTTCTGCTGACGGCAAAACATGGACTCCCCTTATCAAAGAATTGAATAAGCAATATGTCATCAACTGGAAAGGAGATGCTGTAAAAGCACGTTACGTACGACTGAAAAGACTGGAATCTGAACGCAAAAATTATGCTTCTGTCCGCTCTTTCGAAGTCAACCCGCTTCATGTTGAAAATCTAGGATTCAAACTGGAGTCAGAGAATCCACAACAAGTTGTTTATGCATTCGATCAAAATCTGTCTACTTTTTATAAGGTTTCTAATGCACTAACTTTCGAAGTTCCTCAAGGAACAAAAACTTATACATTATTGATGGATAAACTTTCAGCTCCGCTCAAAGTCAAACAATTTGATAAAAAAGGAGAATTGGTATCCGAAACAAGTATTTCTTCGCCTTTCTTCAAACTTGAACTGACAAACGATAAAGTAACCAAAGTCACTCTGGAAGGCAAAGCTGAAATATTCGAAGTCATCGCTAATCCTCAATAATAAACCGACCAGGAATATAAAAAGAAAAGGCATCATCCTCTTTCAAATCAGTAGAGGATGATGCCTTTCTTATAGTTGGAAATAAATTACTTATTTACAGTTTCCAGTACAACGTGGTTTGATCTGTTTAAAGAAATCATTACCCTTATTGTCAACCAGGATAAATGCAGGGAAGTCTTCTACTTCAATCTTCCAGATTGCTTCCATACCCAGTTCAGGATATTCTACACATTCGATGCTCTTAATATTATTCTGAGCAAGAATAGCAGCCGGACCACCGATAGAACCCAGATAGAAACCACCATGCTTCTTACAAGCATCGGTTACAGCCTGGCTACGGTTACCTTTAGCCAACATAATCATGCTACCACCATGACTCTGGAACAAGTCAACATACGGGTCCATACGTCCGGCAGTTGTCGGTCCCATAGAACCACAAGCCATACCTGCAGGAGTCTTGGCAGGACCAGCATAATAAATAGGATGGTCTTTAATGTACTGAGGCAAATCTTCACCACGATCCAAACGTTCTTTCAGTTTAGCATGAGCGATATCACGACCTACGATAATAGTACCATTCAGTGACAGACGAGTGGCAACAGGATATTTATCGAGTTCTGCAAGAATTTCCGGCATCGGACGGTTAAGGTCAATCTTCACAGCATTACCTTCACCTGCCTGACGCAATTCTTCAGGAATCAATTCACCTGGATTTGAATCCAGTTTTTCAATCCAGATACCATCTTTATTAATCTTACATCTGATATTACGGTCAGCAGAACAAGAAACACCCAAGCCAACCGGACAAGAAGCACCGTGACGAGGCAAACGAATGATGCGTACATCGTGAGCATAATATTTACCACCAAACTGTGCTCCCAAACCGATGCGGTGAGCTTCTTCCAATACTTGCTTTTCAAGTTCTACATCGCGGAATGCACGTCCGTATTCATTACCTGTAGTAGGCAAGTTGTCATAGAAACGAGTAGAAGCCAATTTCACAGTCAGCAAGTTCTTTTCAGCAGATGTACCACCAATTACAAATGCAATATGATAAGGAGGACAAGCAGCTGTACCTAAAGTCTTCATCTTTTCTACCAGGAACGGAACCAATGTAGCCGGATTCAAGATAGCTTTGGTTTCCTGATACAGATAAGTTTTATTAGCTGAACCACCACCTTTTGTTACACACAGGAAGTTATATTCCATACCTTCAGTAGCTTCCAGGTCGATCTGTGCAGGCAAGTTACAACGTGTGTTTACTTCTTCATACATACTCAACGGAGCATTCTGAGAATAACGCAAGTTGTTTTCTGTATATGTTTTATATACACCCAGTGACAAAGCTTCTTCATCACAGTATCCAGTCCATACTTGCTGACCCTTTTCACCATGTATAATAGCAGTACCGGTATCCTGACAGAAAGGTAAAACTCCTTTTGCTGCAACTTCAGCGTTACGCAAGAAAGTCAAAGCAACGTATTTATCGTTTTCGCTAGCTTCCGGATCATTCAATATTTTGGCTACCTGTTCGTTGTGAGAACGACGCAACATGAAAGAAACATCGTGGAATGCAGCGTTAGCCATTGCAGTCAATCCTTCTTTTTCAATTTTCAGGATAGGTTTTCCTTCGAACTCGCTTACAGACACATAATCTTTTGTAAGCAAATAGTATTCAGTAGTATCCTTTCCGTGTTCAAACATCGGCTGATACTTGAATTCTGGTGTTGCCATAATGATAAGAAATTAATTGTTAGTTACTATGCCAACAAAGGTACGAAGTATTATCGAAATTTTTCCTTAATTAAGATAAAATCTTTGTTCCGAATGATTCAAAAACTCTGCCGTATTTCACTTTCATGATTCAGTAAGAGATTTACTGAAACTCTCCTACTCCATAGCTCTCAACAAATCTCTCTGCAAAATGTCAACTCCAGGAAATCCTACATAACGATCCTGAAGCTTACCATCGTAACTGATTACCAGATATCCCGGAATTCCTGTAATGCCATACGAATTACAAAGATATTCCCATTGTTTCTGAGTCAAACGATAATGTATACCATTTATTTCCGCAATAGCAGTCTTCCAGACTTCTTTTGGAGAAGATGGTCCTGTAACATAAACATATACTACATCTTTCGATGACATCCGCTGTTTTAGTACATTTACCGCAGGCATGCTTTTCCGGCAAGGACCGCACCATGTAGCCCAAAAATCAACAAGTACAGCATTACCCCGATGCTGAGATATGATAGCAGGCAATATATCAGCTCCCGACACTAATGTATCCAACTCTGCAATAACATATTTTTCAGAAGCCTTTGCCCGTTCGGCAACAGCCTGCATGGTCTTTATCTTTTCTCTTACATATGCACTTATTTCCGGATGTTCTATCGAAACCAGCATTTTTTTGTCTGCTGAATTCAGACGTTCTTCTTTAACAACATTCTGATAAATATTTCTTGCCTTTTTTATATCTTCCCACAAATCTAACGTTTCCCCCGTATCACGTTCCCGATACTGTAAGTAAGTCACATAATCGTAACCATATTTATCATAAGGAGAGTCTACAATCCCCTGCATTTTAGCACGGGCACCTTGCAGAACAAGAGCATTTATCTGCATATTTGCAGATACGTATTCCTTATACGCTTTACCGGCTCGTTGGTCATGGTCTAAATCCGATTCAAGTCTTTCCAGCTCAGACTGCACCTGTTTATTATATTCTTCATCAGATAAATCCAGCGTCTTACTTGAGAAATCAGGATCATCGTTAAGAGCCAGAGGATATCCCCAGGTAGCCAGTTCCGTATTCAACAAGGATTCAGCTCCATCAAACCACGCTTTCTGCTTCTGGCCATACTCATCCTTCAACAAACGGGAAGCCGACATACTCAATCTGGGAAGATGAATATACACAGTCATTTCTTTACCTGGTAAAAGGAAAAGATCCAACTGTGCCTTATTTATCTGAAGTTTTGCCCCTCCGGCGAGCAGCAAATCGGTTTCAATATGAAAAGAACCATCCTGACGTACCTTTACAGTCTTTCCCCAATCATTATAAAACAGCCAGTCTGAATGACGAAAAACAACATCCAATGCAATTTGAGGATCATAACCTAATATATAACCGTTTATTATAGACTTACCCGCTTTTAACTGGGGAGTAGGCAAATCCTGACTTTGCTCCAGATGATTAGTTTGCAAAAAACTTGGTATATATACATAGGGTTCTGCCTTACTTAGTTGTACTCCCCATATAATCCATCCTTCTTCTTTCTCTACAAAATCAACAGCATGCACCCCTGCAGGAATCGGAGCAAAAGAAAGAGTTACATAATGCTTCCCCGACTTCGAAATAAGCTCCGGCTCGGTTTTTCCATCAATAGACACCCCTTCAGCTTCACGCAAGCTAAATTCTTGCTGCGTGGTACGCAGACATGTTTTCGAAGAGATAACAGCAGCTTCTCCCGGCTCACCATACAAAACAGCATCTACCTGCGTCTGCTCATCCGTTAATATGATTTTCTTTATTTCTATTTTCGACGTATTTGTCGTAATAAAGCACGGGCGGCTAACTTCTCTTTTACGATAAGTTCCCGCCTGCAAAAACAAAAACATACAACTAAATACAAAAAATAGCCATACGCCTTTCATAAATCACATTCTTTTTAATTATATATATTGCTTAAACGAGCAACTAATTCATTTCCAAGTTCAGTCTTCACTTCTATATGCTTCAAAACGGCTGTTACAAAAGGATTACTTTCGAACACACCGCGCACTTGTTCAAAGTCAAGCATTTGCTCTTCCTTACTACCATCAGCACCAAAGCCAGTCATCGAAGACAAAGAAAATTCTTTCTTTGCATCTTCATATACCATCTTATCCAGCCATACCACAGACTGTTGCCATTGATGCACAATGTTTATAATATCCTTTGCAGTTATTGTTTCGGCATCCAGTCCGTAGAACTCCAGCATTTTTCCATACGCCCAAGTCCATTCATAGGTATAATAATTGGCATGCATTTCTGCAAAACGGTCATGTATCTGGTCAACAGTATGCAAAACACCTGTTTCTATATCGCTCATCAATCGCTCTATCTCTGTTTTTGGAGCTATTAAGCCAGAAATGTCAACCCATTCACCTTGTCCGATCGAAGTATCCGGCAATAAACGCTGGCGTACTTCCTCATCATTCTTAAAATGTATTTCCTCCAGACGCTTGATAACCGAATTACCCAGGAATTTATGAATAGCTGTTTCATAAAACTTGATACCTTTATTCAACGCCGAGTTTTTAATCTTTGCGCTCTGATAAGAATATGTTTCCGAAGTTTCTCCCGATACTCTTTCCAACTCTTTCAGAATACTCCGTCCTTTCATCATCTTCTGAATAGTATACGGACTGAGCAAATTATAATTAATCTGGTCCAGACGGAAAGGATCTTTACGCAAATCACGTTTCGGCCATTTCTGTGCATCACGAATTGTGCCGACGCTACGAAGATTAACCCCCGGAACCAGATAAGTCGTATTTTTATCCTCTATCAAATAAGAGAAAGGTAAATCCGATGTATCAGGATGATTGACATGACGTCCCATTACAAGTGAAAAGGCTCCGATACGTGCAGGCCAAAGGATATATGAATCCGAAGTAGTCTTAGCACCTCTTTCCAACGCTCCCTGATGAATCGGCCCCAGCTTATACATATGATTACTCTGGTTAGATCCTGAACCCGCATTCATAAATGAAAACATCCCGGCAATCAGCAAAGTTGACTTATGATGAGTCACCGTAAACGGTCCGGCAAAAATAGCACACGCTTCTCCATTTTCCTCCTGACAATTGCTGAAAAACAAAGAATCCGAAGCCGAATAATTATGTCCCATATGACAAGCCTGTCCCACAAAACAGCGAGTCATCATCGTGCCATCCTCTATGTGCGAACCACTGGAGATAATAAAATCATCACATACCACTCCGTAACCGATATGTACCGGATCGTCAGCATTACTGTTAATACTACCGTTCTTCAGTCTGCCAGCTCCCTCTATTTCACAATAGTCACCAATACGCACATTTTTAATATATCCCGAATTGACAATCGTGACGTGCGAACCTATTGTTCCTCTATCCGAAGCATGTTCGTCTGCATAAGCCTCAACCAACGCTTTCATACGTTCAATGAGCTGCGGACGATGACGGTAAAGTGCCATAATATATGCCTGATGTGCAGAAAGACGGTCATGAATCATAACCTCACGTCCTCCTGTTTCATTCAAGACAGACACCTCTACCCCATTTCCAAAACGAGATTTCCGGTCTACCAGAATAATATCTACATTCTCGATAAATGTATATGCCCCAATCTCATAGTTAGCAATGTAATTCTTTACATTTTCAATGCAACAATTATCTCCTACAGTCACATTATGCAGAGTTACATACGATAATCCGGAATGCTTACAGATACCTCCCGGCAATGTAAATTCGTGTTCAAATACTCCCAGACACACCTTTCCGGAAAAACGAGCATGATGTACGTAGTCAGGAGTGAAACGTTCAGCCACCCGTACATCCTTCCAGTCGGAAGCCGAACAAAGCTGCGATTCCAGCCTGTTTATTTCTTCATCAGTCAGCGAACGGTAATTTATCATAATTATTCTTCATCATAAGTTTGATAAAGGAAATCATTATAAGGATACTTCTGCACATGCAACTCTCTTACTTTCTTATAAACAATTTCCTTCAGTTCATCGATATTCGTTTTATTACGAGCCGAAATAAAGATACAATTATCATTCATCTTAGCCATCCATGTATGCATAAGCTCTTCCAGCGTAATATTCTCCTTCGTTTTCGGAGTCAAATCATCTTCAGCCTTTTCTACATAGGTATACGCATCTATCTTATTGAATACAATCATGGTAGGCTTTCCTCCTGCTCCTAAATCAGCAATTGTTTTATCTACCACCTGTATCTGCTCCTCAAAATCAGGATGAGAGATATCTACCACATGAAGCAATAAATCGGCTTCACGCACTTCATCCAGTGTAGATTTAAACGAATCAACCAAATCTGTTGGAAGTTTACGAATAAAACCTACCGTATCGGAAAGCAGGAAAGGCAAGTTTTCAATAATCACCTTACGTACTGTCGTATCAAGAGTAGCAAACAGCTTATTTTCAGCAAAGACTTCACTTTTAGCCAATAAATTCATCAATGTCGATTTTCCGACATTCGTATATCCAACCAGAGCAACACGAATCAAACGTCCGCGATTTTTACGCTGAGTAGATTTCTGAGTATCTATTTCAGCCAGACGCTGTTTTAGTAAAGCCATACGATTCAAAATAATACGACGGTCCATTTCCAGCTGAGTTTCACCCGGTCCACGAAGACCAACAGAACCCTTACCACCTCCGGCTCCGGAACCACCACCCTGACGCTCAAGGTGAGTCCACAAACGTTGCAAACGGGGTAGCATGTATTTATATTGTGCCAATTCAACCTGTGTCTTGGCATTAGCAGTTTGTGCACGCATCGCAAAAATATCCAGAATAAGCGATGTACGGTCCAGAATCTTTACGTTCAGCTCCTTTTCGATATTACGTATCTGTTTGGCAGAAAGTTCATCATCAAAGATAACCATACCCACTTCTTCTCCTTCTTCCTCCTTTTTCTGAAGAAGATATTCTTTAATTTCCTGCAACTTACCTTTACCTACGTATGTCACAGTATTGGGATAATCCATTTTTTGAGTAAAACGTTTTACCACCTCAGCTCCTGCCGTTTCTGCAAGAAAAGCAAGTTCATCCAAATATTCATTCGTTTTACGCTCGTTCTGTGTCTGGGTAATCAAACCCACCAATGCAGCCTTTTCAGTCTGCGCATCTGATATAACAAATTCTTTCATTCAGTATAGTTGTATGTCTAATTGTGGCAAATATAGCGAAAAAGCACGCACCAAGTATTTTATCAAACAAAAAATTAAAGAAACATTCATACAACAAGTATTTATCATACAGCCTCAAACGTCATGCTATGTATTTTATGAAAATCATCCGAAACAATAAAACCCCGTCATCAACAGTTTAATGCCAATGACGGGGTTCTAAAATATCAGTGCTTATGCTTTAACTTAATCATCCAAATTCGGATTATTTATAATCTCATTTTCTGGAATTTTAAATGTCAAGCGTTCATCTTTATAATCATAAGTTTGTCCAGGAAGCATAGCATCTTCTGCACAACGAGTAATACTCTTCTGGAAACGCTTCATTGTAAGCAATCCACGTCCTTCAGCCCATAATTCCAAACGCCAGTTAAAGTAAATTTCATCCAAAAGTTCTTCTTTACTCATCTGTTCTACTTTTGCGGCTGCTTCTGTATCACGTTCATCCAATAAAGCTTTCAAAGAAGTTTTCGCATCAGAAAGATTATTCTCTCGTGTATTAGCTTCTGCATTTATCAAATACATTTCAGCGACACGCATATATACTTCATCGTCATACCATTCTCTGTTTCCGAAGATACGCTTGCTGTTATAGAATTTCCACCAGTTTGTCAATTCATATTGTTCTCCATTTTCATCTGTTTCAGTAAACCATTTTTTACGAACATCTGTATCCGGTATAGAATTATACAAATTAGTATCAATCAATTTCTCACCGCCGGCATACGCATAGCTATATGTAAACAAGTCCATATGTCCCCAGAATGTAGGCAGAGCCGGAGAGTTACTTGTTGTCAGATCAATAGCCCACATCCATCCAGGAATAGAAACAGAACTAAATCCTGAATTGATAACTTCCGTTCTATTCATCAAGGTAAACTCTTTCGAATCAATCACCTCTTGAGTCAATCGAGCCGCTTCTCCATTTTCACCCATCATAAGATAAACATAAGCCAGCATACCTTTTGCTACCGCCTGATTAATCTGGTCTTTTTGTCCTGAAGGACGTTCATATCCTTCAAGCATAGGAATAGCATCTGTCAGATCTTTAACAATCAGATTATAAACTTCTTCTACACTTGATTTCTTTGCAGCTTCCGAAGTTAATTGAGTACGATAAATAGGTATTGCTAAAGCTGTTTTATCTTCCTGATAAGGACGAGCATATAAGTTTACCAAGTTAAAATAAGAATGCGCTCTCAAAGCTTTGGCCTGTGCAAAATACACACCATTTTCTCCAGTAGGTTTCGCTTCATCACCTCCAGCAGCATCAATAATTTCATTGGCAGCTTTGATAAGACGATAGTAATATCTCCAGAATTGATAAGAGAACTGAGATGCTGTACGAGTTGAACAAGTCAAATCACCAGCCATTTCAAACCAGCCATATCCTTTCATCATAATGACCATATCTCCACTCATCAAGTCTGTTGCTATATCAACAGCTTTCTGTCCGAAGTCATCATGACCTCCTACACCACCTGTAGACAGTGCAAATGTTGTAGAATAAGTACCTAATGCTTGTCCCATCAATATATTGGTATTCCATTTAGCCACTTCTTCCAAATCACCAGATGTGATATAATCCGAAGGACTTTTTTCCAAAAATGAATCTGAACATCCACTGTTTAGAAGCATCAAACTTAAAGCAGCAACCGGAATGTATTTATTTAATTTCATAAATTTCTGATTTTATTTTAGTTAAAACTGAACTTTAATACCTCCCATAATTGTACTCAATGGGCTGTATTGGCTTCTGCCTGATTCTCCTGAGTCATTATTATTATCATTGTTGAGCGTATCGCTATTACCTGAAGAAGCATTAGCCACATAACCTTTACGAGCCGAAAGGAAGAACAAGTTGTCTCCAGATACATATACGCTCAGACCTCCCAGGTGCAGTTTAGAAGTAATGCTTTGTGGGAAAGTATATCCCAAACGAAGATTAGACAGGTTCAGATAAGAACGGCTAGTCAAGAAACGTGTTGAAGTTGAATTAGCATAACTAGTACCGTCAGCACCTCCACCATAATTGCTTGTAAGTCTAGGAACATCTGTAATATCACCAGGCTGCTGCCAACGGTTTTCAATATCTTTATGCCAATTATACTTTCCAGCCCCATCATTATGCATTAATGCCTGATAATTATAATCATAACCATATCCTCCCAAGCTATATGAGAATGTCGCATTCAAAGTAAATCCTTTTGCATATAAATCAAAACCAAAACCACCTTGTAAAGCAGGTATTGCTGATTTATCAACAAATTTCTTAGTTGCTTGACTCCAGTCACTTGTCTGCTCTACTTCCAGTTTATTGATGGTTTTAGTTGATTTATAAGTTTCCATATCTGTAATCAACTCTTTAGTACCATCAGGCAATACATTATAATACTGATTATACATAGCGTATCCGGTCTGAGGATCTACACCTGCATATTCACGCATGTAGAAATCATACAAAGAATGTCCTTTTGCCCATCCATAGTAAGTGCTTAATTCCAAAGCCTTCTCTTTACCTGTAGTTTCATCAATAGGCATCTTAGTCATTTCATTCTTATAATATCCACCATTAACACGGAAATCGAATTTATAATCTTTCTTATTCAAAAGATGTGCAGTCAAAGAAAATTCTACACCCTGATTTACCAGCTCTCCATCATTAACAGGATAAGAAGCATATCCCAAAGAAGGAGCTACCTGCTTCATAAACAACATATCAGTTGTCTTTTTATGGAAATATTCAACTTCACCTTCAAGTATACCAGCAATATCAAATTCAATACCAGTATTAATAGTAGAACTTCTTTCCCAAGTTAAATCAGGATTACCTTTATAAACAAAGCTGAAAGTATAATTATCGTTCAAGTTGTTAATCTGATACAAATCTTCATATGGATAGTATCCAGCGACAACAGGACTTGTTATAAAATCCTGATTACCAAGAACACCCCAGCTCAATTTATATTTCAAATTCTTCAACCATTTGATATCTTTCATAAATTCTTCGTTAGTAATAGCCCATGCAGCTCCAATAGATCCAAATGTTCCCCACTTATGACCTTTAGCAAAACGTGAACTACCATCAGCACGAAGTGTTCCATGAATAAAGTATTTATTATCCCAGTCATAACGCAACTGACCAAAATAACTTTCAATCGCATAACCATAAGTATACGATTCCATATAATCCATTATAACAGCATTACTCCATTCTGTATTATCCGGACGAACCATTTTTGATTTGGCACCATATGATACGTTGGTTGTACTATTTGTTGATTCATGAGCAACAAAAGCATCAAAATTATTTCTTCCGAAACTTTGAGTCCATGATAAAATCTGGTTAGCAGTAAAGTTCAAATAATTCACCTGAGTTTTCACAATTTGTCCTTTACCAGCACTATCACCATAATATGGATTTGTCAATTCGTTTTCAGCCTGACCATAATACTGCAGACCAACATTAGCAGTTGCTTTGAAGTGTTTCAAGAAACGAGCCTCAAATGAAGCATTACCATTAAACTGGTGTGTCTTGATTTCATCTTTATCCAAAAGTAATGCACCAGCAGGATTAATACCAGCAGCAAACGGACGGCTATAACCGGCATTCATACCATAATCGTATTTATTTCCTCCAATGCTTGTATCTTGTACAATATTTCCGTTTTCATCACGCTCAAAAACAGGGAACAATGAAGGCATACCGTTTATAAACTGGAAACCATTGTTCATACTATCATCAGACTGTCCCGGCTTATTGGTAATCATATATGCATACGATAATGATGTTGTAGCTTTCAACCAAGGAGCAATCTGATTACTCATATTATTACGAACATTGAATCGTTCGTAATCCGAAGAAATATAATATCCTTCATCCTTCAGATAACTAAAAGCTGTATAATGGGTCATTTTCTCGTTACCACCTGAGATTTTAAGGCTAGCATCAAATTTCTGACCTGTTCTAAACAAATAATCCTCCCATTTTTCCGGAGTATATTTACGTGTAATGCCACTATAAAAACGTCCTGTAGAAGGATCAATCAACTTGTCACCATCTGCGTTCCACATATTATATATAGGAGCAATACCATTTTGTCCTCCGAACAACTGTTGTGAAGCCCATGTTGCAGCTGTAGCACGATCATATCCTTTGTTTACTTCCCCATAGCCACGTAAGCCTTCCCAAGTAAGCTCTGTAAATCTTTCCGGACTATCAATTACATCATAAAGCGGAGTCAAACGCATGTTTGCGCCATATTTAACTTCAGCATCAACACGTGTTTTACCTACTTCTCCTTTTTTAGTAGTAATCAAGACTACACCATTTGCAGCACGAGATCCATACAATGCAGTAGCAGTAGCATCTTTCAAAACTGTCATAGAAGCAATATCACTTGGATCGATACCACTTAAATCAGCTTCAAAAGGAATACCATCTACAACATACAACGGAGAACGGCTAGAATATGCTGAACCTAAACCACGAATACGGATACTAGCATTACTTCCAGGTTGTCCAGAAGTAGACATCACTTGTACTCCGGCAACTTCTCCAGCCAATGCTTTAGATAATTCAGTCGGATTCTTCAACGAGATTTGCTCTCCACCAATTTCAGTAGCTGAACCTGTAAAAGAACGTTTGGTAGCTCCTCCATAAGCAACGACCATAACTTCATCCAATTGTTCTGAATCTGAACGAAGTACTACCTTAACAGTAGGCTTGATAGTTACTTCTTGGGTTTCCAGACCAATGAACGAAACAACCAAAGTTTTTGCCGAACTAGGCACATTGTTGATTGTAAAGTTACCGTCGATGTCTGTTACAGTACCTACAGTAGTACCTTTAACTAAGACAGACGCTCCAACAACCGGCAAACCGTCTTCTTCAGAGGTGACTGTACCAGTAACCTTTGAAACTTGCGCGTTTACCAGACCTATACCTATCATCAGGAAGGTCATTAAAAGCATCAATTTTCTTTTCATAAGATTCTCTCTTAAAGTTTAACTTTGAATTAATAATTTTTCATTAGTTATATTTCTCGGTCGCAAAAATAGTTAAAATTGCAATAACTGTATACTTTTCGATAAAAAAACTCAATATAAACCTTTTATTTTAACACTTACACCACGTTTTTTGCACCAAAATGCTTCTATTTTCAACTCTAAAGCATTTCACTTTGTCATTATTAAAAGCTATATAAGAAAAAAACAAAATATAGAAAATGACAATAATTTCTTTGTTATTATTACGTTTTTCTAAAAAAAGCAATGGTTAATATTCAATTTCTAAGTCTATTTTTGTAAAGAGACCTATATGTTTTTTAGACTATCAATGCATATATATTCACCAATTGTATATATATAAACGCAATAAAGATTCTTTAAGATAAAGATATAATACTTTCACATAATAGTTGAAAATGAAAAAGATTAAGTATCGCATAGTTTATAACCGCAAAAAACGGTTAGATAGCCAGGGAAAAGCTTTAGTTCAAGTGGAAGCTTATCTATTAGGGAAAAAAGCCTATTTTTCTACTCATATTTATATTAAACCTGACCAATGGAATTGTCGTAAATCAATAATTTGCAACCATCCCCATGCTGAAGAATTAAATTATATGCTAGAAGAATTCATATTGAATTTGCAAATGCGTGAGATAAATGCTTGGAAACAAGGAAAAGAAATCTGTTTGGAATTACTAAAGGAAATGGAAGAAAAGCCAAGTTCCGACAATAAAATAATTTCTTTTGGTAGAAAATGGATAGAAAATTCCCCCATACGCAGTAGTACAAAAAATAATTTGTATACTACACTTACCCTATTAGAAAGTTTTGCTCATGAGATTACTTTTAAACAGATGGATTACAAACTTTTATTATCATTCGAGCAATTTATGAAGAATAAAAAATTAGGAATAAATACCATCGCAAAACATTTACGACATATAAGAACGATTATAAATGAAGCTGTCCGTCAAGGAATTATAGCTAAAGAAGATTCACCATTTACAGAATATAAGATAAAGACAACAGAAAGCCACCATACATACTTATTACCAGAAGAATTGGATAAGTTAGAACATATCAATCTTTCCAGAAAGAAGAATACACTTCGCCATACTCTCGACGCATTCTTATTTTGCTGCTATACAGGCTTACGCTATTCTGATTTTATAAGTATGAAAAAACAAAATCTTATTCAAACTGATAAAGAATTATGGCTGGTTTTCAAATCACAAAAAACAGGAACTGTCACTCAACTTCCCCTTGGCTATTTATTTCAGGGAAAAGCTATCCGCATTTTATATCATTATCCAGATATAGAAGAATTTTTTCATATAAAACCTAACGCTTCGGTTAATAAAGAATTAATTCGTATAGGAAAACTAGCAGGAATAACAAAACATTTTTCTTTCCATACAGCACGTCATACGAATGCTACCTTATTAATATATAAAGGTGTACAGCTTTCTACCGTGCAAAAACTATTAGGACATCGTAATATAAAAACAACCCAAGTTTATGGTGAAGTGCTACCGCAAACAATAATCAAGGAACTAAAAAAATGCAAGTTTTGATTAAACAAGTAAATGTAGAATGTATAATAGAAGAATTAACCTAACAACAAATAGGTAGAAAATCAAAGTATTCCATTAGACAAAAGTACACATTGCATCTAGATATATTATCAGAATCTACATGAAACTGTTTTTATTATGTATCAGTTTTCCCAAAACTGCCTATTAGTTTAGTCCGGCAAAAACTTTGGTTGTTTCGTTCATTGGTCTGGAAACCCAAGAAGTCGCAATAAAGCCAAATGTAAAAGTTGTTCTATCATCAGACTCACAAGCTTTGGAAGAAGTCATGGTAGTAGCTTATGGTACAGCTAAAAAATCATCGTTCACTGGTTCGGCAGGAACAATGAATGCAGATAAAATAGCTACTCGAAGTGTATCTAATATTACTAATGCCATGTCTGGACAAGTTGCCGGTGTGCAAATGACAAGTGACAATGGACAGCCTGGTGAATCTGCAAAAATTCGTATCCGTGGTATAGGATCTATGGCTTCAAGTAATGATCCGCTTTACGTTGTCGACGGAGTACCCTATGATGGAGATATATCTTCTATCAACCCGTCCGATATCGAATCATTGACTGTTTTGAAAGATGCTGCTGCCAATGCTATTTATGGAGCTCGTGGTGCAAACGGTGTAGTATTAATTACTACTAAGAGCGGACAAAATGGAGAAGCACGCGTTACATTTGACGCTAAATGGGGATCGAATTCACGTGCTGTTCCTAACTATGATGTAATCAGCAATCCTGGTGAATATTACGAAACAATGTTCAAAGCTTTGTATAATTCAAAAGCTTATGCAGGCGCGTCAGCAGCAGATGCTTATGCTTATGCCAACAATACATTGTTTGATGCGAAAAACGGTGGTCTTGGCTATCAAGTATACACTGTACCCAAAGGAGAAAACCTAATTGGAACAAATTTCAAATTGAATCCCAATGCAACTTTAGGATATTCAGATGGTACATATTATTATACTCCTGATGACTGGTATGATGAAATATTCGGAAGCAGTTTCCGACAGGAATATAATGCAAGTGTTTCTGGTAAATCTGACAAGATCAGCTATTATGCTAGTGCTGGTTATCTGAATGATACCGGTTTGATACAAAATTCAGCTTTCAAACGCTATACAGGAAGAGGTAAAGTTGATTATCAGGCAAAAAAATGGCTGAAGATAGGTACTAATCTTGCATACACCTATTCAGATTCACAAGCACCTGACAATCAAACATCAGACGATTGGTCTTCAAGTGGTAACTTGTTCTTTATCGTCAACTCTATCGCTCCTATCTATCCAATGTATGTACGCAATGCAGATGGCTCTATTAAAATAGATCCGAGCACAGGTCATAGAGTATACGATGCAGGTTCTACAACTAATTTCTCACGTCCTTCATTTACTGGTAATGCAGCTCGTGACATAGAACTAAATAGCTATCACACTTACACAGATGCATTTTCCGGCAAATGGTATGCCAACATTACACCGTTAGAGGGTCTTACCCTTACTGCAAATATTGCAACAACACTCGAAAATACACGTTCAAATAATTTATACAGTACCTTCGGTAGTGCAGCTGCAACAGATGGTGAAGTTTATGTAGAAAGTACACGTACTTTCGGTGTCAATACCCAATATTTAGCAAGTTATGTCCATACATTTAATAATGTTCATAACTTCGATATCATGGTAGGTTACGAACAATACAGACTGAAAGAACAAGTGCTGTATGGTGACAACACTAATACATATGATCCTAATTTGGGTGAATTAGGAAATGCTGTTGGAACGGATAAGAAAACCGTAAATTCATATACAGATAATTATATGACAGAAGGTATTTTAAGCCGTATCCAATATAACTACGATGGCAAATACTTTTTAAGTGCTTCATATCGCCGTGATGCTTCTTCACGTTTTGCTCCAGAACATCGTTGGGGTAATTTCGGAAGTGTCGGTGGAGCTTGGCTGATGACCAAAGAAAAATTCCTAGAAGATATCAGCTGGCTGAATATGTTAAAATATAAAGCAAGTTGGGGTATTCAAGGAAACGACCATCTTCTGATTCTAGTAAATGGAGAATATGTCAACAACTGGTATGCTTATAAAGACCAATATAACGTTTCATACAGCAATGGACAGTATTCTACGACTTTAGCCTATAAGGGAAATAAGGATTTGACATGGGAAACTTCTTACTCATTTAATACAGGTTTCGATTTTGAATTATTTGGCAGCAGGCTGAATGGTACAGTAGAATATTTCAGCCGTATCACCAAAGATTTATTGTACAATCAGCCGACCCCAGTTTCTTCTGGTATCAGTACAGGATATATTCCAACTAATGTAGGTAGTATTTCAAACAAGGGTATAGAACTTGATTTAACCGGAGTTATATTCCGTACCAAAGATTTTGAATGGACTGCCAATCTAAACCTGACTCATTACAAAAACAGAATTACGGCCTTATCGCCCGAACTGGAAGCAGCCGGAGGACAAAAAGGTTCTTATTATATCTATCGCATCGGAGGTTCACTGTTTGAATCATACGTCAAAGAATATGCAGGTGTAGATCCTGATACTGGTAAAGCATTATATTATGTTGACCCAGATAATGGAGATTATACTACAACCAGTGATTATAGTGCTGCAAAACAAGCTGATCAGGGTGATTTGCTTCCCAAAGTATATGGTGGATTTGGAACATCATTGAACTATAAGGGGTTGGATTTCAGCATACAGCTTTCTTATCAGTTGGGAGGACGTTATTACGATGGAACTTATCAGGCATTTATGCATAATGGTGGTAGTGGTATGCAAGGATATAACTGGTCTACTGATATTCGTGATGCATGGACTCCGGAAAACCGCTATACAGATGTTCCACGACTTGATGCTAGTGATGACTGCTACCAATTAGATTCAAGCCGTTTCTTGGTTAGCTCAAATTACTTAAGCTTAAACAACATAACTTTAGGATATACATTGCCTAAGAGCTGGACTAAGAAACTCCAGATTAATAATCTGCGCGTATATGTATCAGCTGATAACGTAGCTTTGCTTACAGCACGTAAAGGTCTTGACCCACGTCAGGATTTAGGTCTGGGTAGTTCAACCTATGGTAGTGGAGCTGCAACTAGTAGTTCTTATTCGGCTATGCGTACTATTACCGGCGGTATCAACCTTACTTTTTAACACTAAAAAACGGGACATAAATTATGAAATTATATAATAAACTATTTTTGATGGCCATAGGATGTGCCACATTAAATAGCTGCTCTGATATGGACAATATAGACAGCGAAGGTTTCCGCATTACCGATGGGCAGATTGAAGACACCAATGAACTTATTCCTTCACGTGTAGAATCAAGCCTTGTAGGTATGTATCATTATATGGGAACACAATATGCAGGTGCTCCTACCAATGAGCGAGATGATGATTTCGGTTATCCAACAGCGTGTATTTCGCAAGATTTGAATGGAGCCGACATGGTATGCGATAATAGTGGTTATAACTGGTTTAGTGTATCAGGTGACTACTCAGACCGTAATGAAACCTATGCTAACCCTCAATTACGTTATAGCTATTTTTATAATCAGCTAAAACTGGCAAACGATATACTGGCATCTGTTGATCAAAATACAGAGGACGAGAAGTTAAAACAATATATAGGTGAAGCAAAAGCTGTACGTGCTTTCGATTATCTATGTTTAGCTCCTTATTATCAGTTCAATTACGCAAGTAGCAAAGATTTGCCTTGTGTTCCCTTGGTTACTGAAGCAACTACAGAATTCAACAATAATCCGCGTGCTACCGTAGAACAAATCTATACACAAATTATGAATGACCTGAACGATGCTATAGACAAATTAGAAAATTATGATCGTAAAGGTGACAAGACTCGTATAGACAAGCAAGTGGCATATGGACTTCGTGCTCGTGCTAACCTATATATGGGAAATTGGGCAGAAGCAGCTAATGATGCATCTAAAGCAATGGAAGGTTATACCCCATATAGCCGTGAAGAGGTTTCTCAACCTGCTTTTTACAATCTGAATGACCATAATTGGATGTGGGGAATTAGTATTACAGCAAGCGATGTAACTAAAAATGGTGGCAATCCTTCATGGCCATCACACTTAGGATCATTCTCTGGTGCATCATATGCTGCTGCAGTAGGTGTATATAAACGTATCAATACATTATTGTACAACGTAATACCGGAAACAGACATCCGTAAACAATGGTGGGTAGACGAAGATCTGCATTCTGACCTTCTGAACGGACAAGTTTGGGGGGAAGCTAGTGGACAGGACATTCCTACATATACAATTACTGACGTTAAAATGGCTTATGTGCCTTATACAAATGTAAAGTTCGGTATGAAAAGTGGTATAGGAAGTGCTACAAATGACTGCGACTGGTGTATCATGCGTGTAGAAGAAATGATGCTGATCGAAGCAGAAGGTCTTGCCATGAGTAACCAAGAAGGAGAAGCCAAATCCAAGCTTGAAGCATTTGTTAAAAATTATCGTGATCCAAGCTATACTTGTACAGCCTCAACCAAAGAAGCTTTACAAGATGAAATATGGAAACAGCGCCGTATTGAGTTATGGGGAGAAGGTTTTGCTATGGCAGATATCATGCGTTTAAATAAACCTGTCGTACGTTTTCATGGAACAGATAAAGGAAATTGGCCTGATGCTTTTTGTTTTAATATAGAAGCTAATGATCCATATCTTTTGCTCCGTATTCCACAAAAAGAATCAAATAACAATGCAGGAATTGTAAATAATGCAGGAGGAACAAAACCCATATCTTTACAAAATCCAAACTTGAAAGACGGAGTTACCGACTAACTAATATAATTTTAAAAATAAGACTATTATGAAAATCTTAAATAAAATATTATTTTCTGGAGCAATCTTTACAGCTGCTTTCCTGAGTGGATGTAGTGATGATGATTATACTCCAGGAGAGGCAAGCAATGCAAGCGGTATAAACGTATACTTCGAATCACCAACCAACGCTGAAGTTGCTTTAGGACCCAATGATGCAGAATTTACAGTTACAGTAGGAAGAAATCAAACGGATAACGCATTATCAGTTCCCCTGAAAATGACAAGTGTCTATTCTGATATGTTTGAAGCTCCGACACAGGTAGATTTTGCACAAGGAGAAAGCAGCAAGACCATTACCATTAAAATAGGTAATGGCATGGAAATGTTCGAGTCTTATCCGATGACTCTTGTCATTGATCCGGCATATACTCAGGCTTATACACAGTCAGAATATTATCCTCGTTTGGAACTGAATATTGTAAAAGAAGACTACGTACCTTATGCTGACGGTAAATTTTCTGATTATATCATGAGTCCGGATGAGAATCCGATAGAAACAGATCAGGAAATGGAATATTCAGCCATTTTGAATATGTATCGCTTAAAATCATGCTGGGGTACAGGAACAGGTAGTATTATTTTCTCATGGGAAGGTGATAAAGTAACTTTGCAGTCAACATCAATTGCTACAGGTATAAACGATGCAACTTATGGCGCTATTACAGCTTCGCTTGCAGAAGAGGCAACCTATGATGAAGCAAGCAAAACCTTTACTTTTCCTTTTGAGTTCTTAGTGAGTGCAGGTAGCTTTGGTATATACGAAGAAAGCTATACAATAACTTCATTGAAGTAATATTTCTAAAAGTACAAAGGAGAATGTGGAGACATTCTCCTTTGCTTGTAATAATACAAGGTCATTCAAAGTTTATCTTTTTTCTAAAAGAATCACATAAATATTATTGAAAACCTCTATTCAGAAGGTTCAAATGGGTAGAAAAAATTCTTTTATATCCTATTTTGAAAGCTTTATAAGCTTATTTTCTTCTTTTATTGAACTTTTCTTATTTTTTATACACATCTAATAATCAACACTTTAAACCAGCTATACAGTCCGGCAAAAACTTTGGTTGTTTCGTTCATTGGTTTGAAAAGCCAAGAAGTAACAATTAAACCTACTGTTAATGTCGTACTTCGCTCAGATGCAGAACAATTGGATGAAGTTGTTGTAACAGCAATGGGTATAAAAAGATCGGAAAAAGCATTAGGCTATTCCGCTACTTCGGTAAACGGTGAAAAGATTTCTGCAAGCCGTACTTCAGATGTAATGTCCAGCCTTGCAGGTAAGGTTGCCGGTGTACAGATTTCCGCCACATCCTCCGACCCAGGAGCATCAAACTCTGTTATCATCCGTGGTGTAAGCTCATTAAGTGGCAGCAACCAACCTTTATATGTTGTTGATGGAGTACCTTTGGACAACTCATCTGTATCTTCTAGCGATGGGTTGAATTCAGGGTTCGACTTTGGTAATGGTGCTAATGCTGTAAATCCAGATGACGTAGAAAACATGACTATCCTGAAAGGAGCTGCTGCTACAGCCTTGTACGGTAGCCGTGCAGCCAATGGTGTAGTAATGATTACTACAAAAAGCGGTAAAAAAGGTAAAGGATTAGGAATTGAATACAATGGTGGTGTTCAATGGTCTTCTGTTTTACGCATGCCTGAAATGCAGAATGAATTTGGTATGGGATGGAGTGGATCACATACTACGCTAGAAAATGGTTCTTGGGGACCACGTTTTGACGGTTCAATGCAGTTGTATGGTAACGTATATAACAATTCACAAAAGATAAAACCTTATGTCGCTGTAGAAGACAATATGAAAAACTTCTTCGATACAGGTTTCAGATACAATAATAGTTTATCTTTCAACGGAGCTACAGATAAAAGTACCTACTTTGTATCATTCTCACAAATCAGTGATGATGGTATTATTCCTACAGATGCAGACTCATATAACAAGTATACTTTCTCAGGAAGAGGTAGTCATAAAATTGGTAATCTGACATTTAGTACTTCTTTGAACTATGCATATCAGGATAATAAGTTTGCAACAACAGGTCAGGGACTGTCAATGGCTAATTCTCTATGGCAGACTCCACGAGATATTAATGTAGAAAGCCTAGCCGATTTGAATGATCCATTCAATACTCCGGGATATTATTATACTCCTTACGGCGTTATGAACCCTTATTATATATTGGAACATAATTTAAACACTTATAATTCTGAACGTTTTTATGGTAAGTTCCAATTAGATTATGATTTCTTGAAATACTTTAAGTTTACATATCGTATGGGTTTGGATTCTACAACAGGACAAACTGAATATGGAGCAGAAAATCTGTACGCGTTATATTATGAAGGAACTCCTAATGGAGAAGGTATGGGAGCAAGTAGCCCGTTTGCCGGTCAATACGGAGAATATAGCATCATGACGACTCGCCGTCGTGAAATCAACCAAGACTTCTTGTTATCTTTTGACATGCCAATCAACGATTTTCATGTAAATGCATTGGTCGGATTCAATGGAAACGAACGTAAATACTCTTATCAAAAATCAGCAGTAAACAACCTGACCATTCCTACTTGGTTCAATCTGTCAAACTCATCACAGACTCCAACTGTAACTCAATATAGCGAACTCCGCCGTTTAATGGGTGTATTCGGACAGTTTGAAGGTTCATGGAAAAACATGTTGTATTTAACAGTAACAGCTCGTAACGACTGGTCATCTACCTTACCTAAAGGAAATCGTGATTTCTTCTATCCTGGTGTTACTGGTAGTTTCATTTTCAGCGAACTTTTAAATGACGAAATAAAAGACATCATTACTTTCGGTAAAGTACGTGCCAGCTGGGGTAAAACAGGTAACGATGCTGATGTATATATGTTAAGCCCAGTATACGGTTCAGCTCAATATTCCATTCCATTTGGTTATCTGAAGTTCCCATTAGGTGGAGTAAACTCTTATACATTAGGAAATATTTTAGGAAGTAATACTTTAAGTCCAGAAATGACAACCGAATACGAATTCGGATTAAATATGGCTTTCTTCAATAATCGTCTTTCTTTCGACGCTGCTTATTACAATCGTAATTCTGATAAACAGATCATGTCTTTAAGCATGGATCCAGCAACAGGATATGGTTCTCAAAATATCAACTTAGGTAAGATCAGCAATAAAGGTGTCGAATTATTAGTAAGCGGAACTCCTATCCAAACTAGAGATTTCAGTTGGGATGTTACAGTAAACTTTACCAAAAACTGGAGTAAAGTTGTAAGCTTACCAGAAGAACTGGGAGGTGAAACAGTTATATATGGATTGAACGGTAGTACTAGTATGTATGCAATTGTAGGACAACCATTAGGTGTATTCAAAGCCGAAGCTGTAGAACGTGATCCGCAAGGCAGAATCGTAGCTGATGCCAATACAGGTCTGCCAGTTGCAGCAGCAGAATTTGCTACTTACGGTGATATGAATAACCGTTATCAGATGGGTGTTTCTACTACACTTACTTACAAAGGTGTATCATTAAGTGCTGATTTTGATATTCGTCAAGGTGGTATCATGTATTCAAAGACAAAGAATACTCTTTACTTCACAGGTAATGCAATACAAACAGCATACAACGACCGTAATACATTCATTATTCCCAACTCTGTAAATAAGGTTACTAATGCTGATGGCAGCATCAGTTATGTAGAAAATACAACACCTGTTTCAAGCGCAGATATCTGTAACTACTATTACGACCCTATGGGAGGTATTGGTGGAGAAATCGATTTAATAGACAAATCATATGTTAAGTTGCGTACTGTTGTGTTAAGCTGGGATTTACCAAAAAAATGGTTAGCTAAAACTCCGCTACAAGGGGTTCGTATTTCAGCATACGGAAATAACCTCTTTATCTGGACACCATCAAGCAACACATTTATCGACCCAGAAACAACATCATTTGGTAACGACCTGTCAGGTAATTACGGTGAATATTCTTCAAACCCAACTTCACGTAACTTCGGTATCAACTTAAATGTGAAATTCTAACGATTAAAAAGAAGTTTATATATGAAAAAATTAGCATTATATACCTTATTAATGGCAAGTTTATGCACAAGCTGTGACCTTGACATTAATGAAGACCCCAACTATCCAAGCAATGAGCAAATGACACCAGACTTGATTTTTCCTTCTGTTGAAGCAGGTATTGCAGCTGCTGTAGGAGGAGAAATTCATAACTATGCGGGGTATTTTGCACAGTATTATGAACAGAATCCAGAACAAAGCCAATACATAGAAATCAGTCAGTATATGTTCAATGAGTCTTCACAGCTGATGGACTATTCATACCGCATTATTTATGCAGGGGCACTGATGGATGCTCAAGAAGTTCTAGAAAAAAGTACAAACCCTGCCGACCGTTTTGCTACAACAGTATTGCGTGCATATGTCTTACAGGTAATGGTCGACAATACTAACGAAGCTCCATATAGTGAAGCGTTAAAAGGTAACTCAGTCAGCAATCCGAAATGGGATAACGGAGAAGATGTATACAAAGGTGTATTGGCAGAAATGGATGCAGCAGAAGCAGCTTTGACAGATAATGCATCTATGGATAGCCAAGATCTGATTTTTAACCGTGATATGAAACAATGGAAAGGATTGGCTAACGCATTACGCTTACGTATGTATCTGCGCTTCATAGATGCAGGAGTAGATGCTGCTACCTATACTGAAAAAGTAAAAACTTTAGTAGCAGAAAATAATTTCTTTACTGGTGATGCTGCATTTACAGGTTTCGCAGACGAAACATCAAAACGTAATCCATGGTATGAAACGAATGCAGTAAATACACCGGGTAACCAGTGTGCAGCTTATCCGATCGTAGCTTACTATCAGGCAAATAATGACCCACGTATAGCTTACGCTATCAATAAAAACAAAAAAGAAGGCAAATATTTAGGACAGATTCCGGGTGGTAGAACAAAATCTGATGACAACAACGGTTCGGATACTTGGAAGAATGAAAATGTAAGTGCCATCAATTATCAACATTCTGACGGAAACGGAGCAACTCAGCCATTCTATCTGTTTACTCAAGCAGAACTTCAGTTCCTTATCGCAGAAGTTAATTTACGTTTTCTGAATGATGAAGGAAAAGCTCAAAATGCTTATAATGCTGGAGTTACAGCCGATTTCGAAGCACGTAGTATGAGTGGTCAAGAAGCAGGAATTTTGGCTTTATGGGACAATGCTACCTCAACAAACGATAAACTTCATTTAGTATACATGCAAAAGTGGGCAGCTTTATTCTGTATGGATCATATGGAAGCATGGAGTGAAATACGCCGTACCGATTGTCCGAATATTACTACTGTTTCTCAGTTAGATATTTTTAAAGGTAACTCAAGTTATGTTCCGGGTGATTTAATAGAGCCATGGATCAACGGTCTTGGTAATGGACTGGTAAAACGTATGACATACCCATTGAGTGCACGTATGTATAATGTAAACACTCCCAAAGCAGTACCAGTAAGTACTCCTGTATGGTGGGACAAGAACTAATAACTTAAATGTTTTATAGAAATGAAAAAAATATTTTATTACATACTCATGGGAGCATTCTTATTGGGAACTGCCACCTCATGTGAAGACTCAGTAGAAGACCTTTCTAAGGTAACATATTTTGCAGAATTAAACTTGAAAGGAGATGATTTTGTAAAACTATCATTAGGTGAAACTTATACAGAGCCTGGATATGAAGCAACCGAAAACGGGGAAGATATCAGTGAAAAGGTAAAGGTCACTGGTAGTGTAGACAGCTCAACACCTGGATTTTATAACTTAGTTTATTCTGTAGCCAACGTTGATGGATTTTCAGTAACCAAAACTCGTCAAGTAATGGTAGTTAATCCTGATAGTTTTGCAAGTGCATATCAGGGAGAATCACAGGCTGGAACTCGTCACTATACAGGCGCCCCCATCTTGATTACAGAAAATGAAGATGGAACTTACCTTATTGATGATTTATTGGGAGGCTTGCAGTTTTATGGAATGAATCCGGGATTTGAGCCAATGTACGATTTCCATGCTGAAGCAAAATTAAAACTGAACGCAGATAATACACTCACTTTAATTGAAGTAGGAAACTGGTATTTTGCTTCAGAACTTGCATTGAGCTTAACAGAAGGAAAATATAATCCAGAAACAGGCGTAGTCACTATGACCGTAGATTATGGAGGAACACCTCTAAGCGTTACACTAACTAAATAATTATTGAAGCTTTATGAAAAAATATATCATATTTTTATTTGCCATATTGGCTGTAGGACTAACTTCTTGTAATGACGATACCGAGCCAGGAGGAACATCTGTTGAAAAGATGGCAGGCGACTGGTGGGTTACTGCCACTGCTATAAGTAACGGACAAGAGCTTGGTGATGTAGGTTTAGGACATTTTCGCATGTACACATACAATACAGCTGCCAATGTACCTACTGAAATGTGGCTAGAAGACGGAGCAAATTTTTGGGATTATAAAGTTAAAGTAAATGTAGACTATAATAACAGAACATTTACAACCAACGACTTCATTGACAATACTTCATACGATTGCAAAGTGAAGATAACTGATGGAAAAATACTCGAAGGAGCAGCCCTTACTCCTAGTGGAATGCCTGCCGACAGTATTGTGTACATGATACAGTTTGATGATGACCCAGACGGACTGACTTATAAAGTTTCAGGATTCCGCCGCACAGGTTTCCCTGCTGATGATTTTTAATTTATTTTGTAAATATAATTAATGAAATTACTCCTGCTGTTTTTCAAAATGGCAGGAGTTTTTTTTATAAAGGATACCCTGATAATCCTAAATTTACACCTCATATATACAATAAAAATCAATATAGTCATAGAACCATAAAAACTGTATTGTATATTCTCGTAGCTTTATTTACTTTTGAAAAAAAATAAAAATTAATAAAATTAATCCAATGAAAAAGATTTTGTTTTTAGCAACACTCCTGATCAGTGTTTTTTGTTTTTCATCATGTTCTAAAGACGATGAAGCTATCGAAGTAAATCAGTTAGAAGGAGTATGGGGTATGACTGCCGTTAACGGATATTACTATTATGAAGGTGAAAAAATTTCTTATAATGAAAACTTTAATCCTTTTGAACCTACAGATGACTGCGAAAAAATTACTATAGAAAAAACAGACGGTAATAAATACACTGTAACTCACTATGAATACTATAGTGGTACTTGGCATCGATACGATAGTGAAAACTTCTACCTGGAAGGAAACAATATGATTCCGGAAAGCATGGAGGGAGTCGATGTATCTACCGCAAAAATACTTGAAGCTTCTTCAGACAAACTTGTTATCGAAACAACTGGAGCAGACGAATACGGTAGTTTCTATGATAAATATACATATACACGCATGGCAGAATAATCTGCATTTCAATAAAACAACACGAGAGAGGATGCTAAACAACATCCTCTCTCGTGTTGTTTTATTCATTCTTTATCCATAAATTTGTGATATCAAAATAATATCAATTAAATATGAGTTTATGGAAGCAAAAGAATTAAATTTCAGAGGATTTAAAGCTAACGGATTTCTCATGCTGGCTATACACCTGTTATTGATCTCAGGTATCATTATTTGCTGCTTTATGCAAATGACAACTCCATTCTTCATATTGGGTGGAGTACTCTTGCTTATCTGGTTTATTTTATTTGGTGGTTATATGCAACTGGAACCTAATGAAGCGCGTATCATGGTCTTTTTCGGGAAATATAAAGGAACTTTCAAAGAGACAGGATTCTTTTGGGTAAATCCTTTCATGAACAAGAAAAAATTATCCTTACGTGCCCGTAATCTTGATGTAGAACCGATCAAGGTAAACGATAAAATAGGAAATCCGATTCTTATCGGTCTGGTACTGGTATGGAAACTGAAAGATACATACAAAGCCATGTTCGAGATTGATTCACAAACTATGGCGAGCGATACGACCTCTTCTGGTAACGGCAAAGAAATCAGTGTTGGAAATGCTGTAGCCAATCGTATGAATGCTTTCGAGAACTTTGTGAAAATACAGAGTGATGCAGCTCTGAGACAAGTAGCCGGACAATATGCCTACGATGACAATGAAGCGGGAACTGATGAACTTACTCTACGTTCGGGAGGAGAAGAAATCAATGAACAACTGGAACAAAAGCTGAACGAACGTCTGGCTATGGCCGGCATTGAAGTCGTAGAGGCACGCATCAATTATCTGGCATATGCACCGGAAATTGCTGCCGTCATGCTACGTCGTCAGCAAGCTTCTGCTATTATCAGCGCACGCGAAAAAATCGTAGAAGGAGCCGTATCAATGGTGCACATGGCGCTCGACAAGCTTTCCCAGGAAGATATTGTAGAGCTGGATGAAGATAAAAAAGCTGCTATGGTAAGTAACTTGCTTGTTGTACTCTGTGCCGACGAAGCCGCCCAGCCGGTTGTGAACACAGGAACGCTGAATCATTAATCAAGAAAACGACCAATGGCAAAAAAAGAGAATACGACTAAAAGTTTCGTTCTACGTGTAGATGCCGCAACGATGGAAGCTATAGAAAAATGGGCTGCGGATGAATTTCGCAGTACCAACGGGCAACTTCAGTGGATTATCAACGAAGCATTACGCAAAAGCGGAAGATTAAAGAAAACAAAGAAAACTGATACAAAAGAAGAATAATATGTTCACCATCAATTTAGGTCCGTTTTCCGGAAAAAACGCTCCTGAAATACATTATCATCCATCTATCGCAGATAGGATATTGGAAGGCACAGCAGCTCTCTGCTTGCTTTCTGGCATCGGAATAGTATGCTGGAATTATTTCCATACAGACCTCCTCTCCGATTATGGAGTATATGGAATATTCATCAGTATAGTAGTATTTGCTTTATTGTTTGGAGGAGCCTATGCTCCCGTACGTTGTATCAATTTTCCGGTACGCATTGGAAAACATAATGTTGTCAAACAATATATACTGGTCATTAAACTCATACGTATCTTCAATATCTTTTTGACAATGTTTATGGTTGCAGGCATTTTATCTGACTATTATAAATGGGCAGCAATCTTAAAAGTTATTTCATTGATAATATGTGTTTTATCAATTGGCGTATATTATATACTGGCATTCCGATACAAGTAAAATCTACAAAATAAAGAAAGAATTGAATCCTTAGCTGTCCTTACGATAAAAAGGACAGCAAATTCTACTGAAAATCTGTACAAATCATTGTAACTTTCGTACAGATTTCTATAAAAAATTGCTGATGTTTTTATGAAAACATCAGCAATTTTTTTCTTAAACAAGTTTTCTTCTGTTTTTCCCTTTTGCACCCTTCACATGCATGAGTTATTATACGATAAAAGGAAAAATCAATCACCTCATTTTTCAGTCTAGAATTGGAAATAAATAAACGGCTGTATGTCGCTGCTCTTTACCTGTATGACCAGAAATATCAGGGCAATCAGAATCAATGCCTGTCCTACCAACGGCATGCGTGTCATGCCACGGCTACATGCATTCTGCCAGCTATCCGGACACCAATGAAGTATATAGCCTATTCCCATCAGCACGAATACTTTCCAGTATCCTTCTACGAGTTGTACGAACAGTTCAGGATGGAAAGAGGTGAATATCTGACGGATCATCGATACCGAACCCTCAAATTCGGTGTTACGGAAGAATATCCAGCAGAAACATACGAAATGGAAGGTAATGATGACAGCAAAAACACGTCGCCAGCCGGTACTGCGGTAGTTCTTGGGGCGATGGAACAGACTGCGGATAAATTTATGCACGGCCAGAGCTACACCGTGAAGTGCTCCCCAGATAATGAAATTCCATGAGGCTCCATGCCACAGACCTCCCAGAAGCATGGTCAGAATAAGATTGATATAGGTACGTATCTTGCCTTTCCGGTTTCCTCCCAACGAAATATACAGGTAGTCGCGCAGCCAGCTGGACAGAGATATATGCCAGCGATGCCAGAAATCGGTTACACTGTCCGACTTGTAGGGTGAATCGAAGTTTATCGGGAAACGGAAGCCCAACAGCAAAGCAATACCGATTGCCATATCACTGTATCCGGAAAAGTCGCAGTATATCTGTAAGGCATAGCCATAAACACCGAATAGGTTCTCTAAACCGGAATACAGACTGGGATTATCGAAGATACGCTCTACAAAGTTTATACTTATATAATCGGATATAACGGCTTTCTTAAATAATCCGCTCACAATAAAGAATACTCCTTGTCCGAACATTTCTTTCGAAACGAACAGGGGCTGACGGATTTGCGGAATAAAGTCGCGGGCACGTACGATGGGACCTGCTACAAGCTGTGGAAAGAATGAAACATAAAACACATAGTCCAACAGACTGTCGAGAGGCTTCAAATCACGGCGATATACATCAATAGTGTAGCTGAGCGACTGAAACGTAAAGAAAGATATTCCTACGGGAAGGAAGATATCGAAAGCTTCATAATGGCCGTTCCACAACGGACAGAGTATTTCATAGAAAAAGTTAGTATACTTAAAATAGCACAACAGCCCTAAATTGATACATAAGCTCACTACAACCAGCATTTTACGTTTCCAAAGAGTCTCGGTACGTGCCATTCTAGCGGCCAAGAGATAGTCACTTACAGAAACGATTCCCAATAAAAAGAAATAGACACCGCTACTCTTATAATAAAAATAATAAGAGAAAGCTGATACAAAAAGCAGACGCGCTGTAGTACGTTTCTGCAAAAGTGCGTATATCAGGCTGAATCCGAGGAAAAGAAACAGAAACAGTCCGCTGCTGAATATCATCGGCTGCCGGGGATCGTAAGTCAGTATGTCTGCCAGTTTAGTCCAATCTAGTTGCCACATAATTATTGTATGCTTTTATAAATGCTTCATGTAATAATAATCCTTGTAAAGTATATCCTTCGCGGGTAAAATGTATCTTATCTCGCTGATACATTTTTGCTGCATTCCAATTAAGGCAGGCACGTTGTCGGCCTCCTACGATATCGTACATATCCCAGATAGCAATGCCATGTTCACGGGCAAATTCCAACTCGTTTTCTACAACCAGCGGTGTACGTGGATTGATAACTCTGCCTCTTCTCCCGTTTCTGACATATGCTCCCGGAGGAGTTGTCATGAGAAAATGAACATCAGGACACGCTGTCTTCAACATATTTATCAGATGGCTCATAGCTTGTGTATGCTCTGAAGCATTATAACGCCGTGCGTGTGCCTCATTGGTCCCGAATGACAGTATGACCAGATCGGGATGTAAATCTACAATTTCACGAATGCGTTCCGGAGTAGAATAAGTCTGGCAGGTTGCTCCGTTTACACCAAGAATATGGTATACTATGCCGTTCGAACCTGTTTCCTTTGCTATTCCAGAGGTCTGGTACGATACAGGAATATGCTCTACTGCCTTTGCTCCAAAATCATCTTCCAGACAGCAACGCATTACATAGGGAAAAACATGACCTCTGACGTGTGAATCGCCTATATGTACAATACGTAACGGACGGTCTAATTCTCCGAGCTTTTCCCAAAAAGGATATAAAGAGCCCGCAGGATCTGTCAGTTCGTTTTCTGTAACATTCTTGAAAACATCGGGCATCGGGCTGTCTACTGCAACAAACTGCATGAGTTGTTTCATCTCACGGCTTGGATAGACGGGGGATGAATGTGTATCCGGCTTTGGACATACAGGTATAGCATCCTGTGCATACCCCGGCCTCACAACTAATAGTCCCAGAGCACTAAGCAGATAAAAAATCAGAACATTCAGCTGTTTCATAGTGCATTAATTTTCATATGCCTTACGCTTTTCGTATTGTTCCTTGTCGTACATCAGCGCTTCGAACAATATTTTTGCCAGATGTTTTCCTCCTCGGAAATTAATATGCGTATAGTCATAATTTGCCATTGCCGGTTTGCTGTTTACCATTTCTACCATACTTCCTTCCCCTCCCATCGCTTCGAACATATTCCAAAAAGCAACATGAGTATTTGCAGCCAAAGCCTGCTGGTAGCGGATGAGATTTTTTACTCCAGGCATAGTTCGCAACTCTCCGGCTTCTGTTTTATTTTCTCTGTCACCGATTCCGATTATCAGAATAGCTGCTTCAGGAAAAGCTTCTTTCAGGTGTCTGACAACTTTCTCCATTTCGTGTGTGTAATAAGAATAGTTGGATACATTTTCGGAAGCGACATTCAATCCATATTGCAAAACAATCAGATCGTAGGTACGCAAGCGGTTGTATGCTTTCAGGATAGACAGAGGAATGCTGGCCAGTTGCTGTCCGCTACTGCCTCGGGTACTGAAATTATCGAGTATAACTCCTTCTTTCGAATCCATTGTAGCAGCAAAGCACCGGGTATTTTTTCCAGCCTGCAATACATTCCAAGAAACATTTCCTATTCTACCTTCTACCTGGGCAACCTGCATTCCCGTACTGTCGCCGGGGAAAATGTATTCTGTATCCTCACCTCCATTGACTTGTACGGACAGTTTTACGGAATCAGACGAAAAGAAATAGAAAGAAGATATATCGCATGTATCCAAACAAGAAGTATAATTTTTACCACCTTTCAGACTGACAGATGCTCCCTGACGAGGAATAAAATAATGATTGGATATATCTTGCATGGAACGATGAAAAGCAACGGAATCGGTTATAGCATGGCTCTCCCACCCGCTGAAAGTGTGTTTTACAGTGGGACGGAATCCAGCAATACGGGAAGTTACAGGCACGTATCCTACACCTCTTCCTCCAAACTTCTGCTGGAACAGAGTACGTAAATCGGCTGTCAATATATCACCTTCTATAAAGGAATCGCCAAAATAAGCGATACGAACGGGACGATTGAGTGAAGCACGATTCTCCAAAGCTTCATAGAAAGCTCCCATTCCCAACTCCAGAGAATCAGCATAGTCCTCTATACAGGTCATACCAGCCTTACAAGTATCAACAAATATAGGCTTTGCCACAACAGGCAAAGGTATGGAATCGGTATCGGAAACTTCTTCGATTACAGGATCAGGACGTAAGTCGGATAATAAATCGACCTTACGCAAAGGACTCCCGTTAAAATTTACAGGAGGCAAATAATAGAGTGCCAATAGTCCGCAGACTACCAGTAATGTAAAGACAAAAGTTATTGTTATTTTATTCTTCATCGATGATTCTTTGCAAACAGCTGCAAAGATAGAGGTTTTTTGAAGAATATAGGGGGTATTATCAAGGCTTTTCTTTTACAGACTGTAAAAAAGCATCTACCATCTGCATACCTTTCGGGGTAGTAATTCCTCTCATATGCAGGAAAGTAACTTCACTATAGATTTCTGAAATAGGGTAATTTTCTGTTATATCCGAATATATCAGCATTTCCATCTGCATCGACATTGCCTGATTAATAATGGCAAAATTTATATCATCACGGAATATGCCTTCTTCTACTCCCTTTTGGAAATGTACCAATGCCGCTGCATCGTTCAATTTCTGATGTTCGCGTATATATGTCAACACATTAGGATACTTACGTAAATCGCGGAAGAAAAGCGGATTTATCTGTCCCAACTCATTCAACTTACGCTTATAAAAAGCAAAGATTACTTCCAGAGCATTCTCAGCTCTGGAAGCAACTTCGCTAATGTATGTACTCATCTCTTGCTGGTGCATGGCAAACACTTCCAGCAAAAGCTGTTCTTTATCGCAGAATAGCTCGTAAAGGGTCCGTTTGGATATAGAAAGTGCGCACGCAAGACTGTCCATATGAACATTCTTGATGCCAGATTTGGCAAAAGCACTAGAAGCTTCTAGTATTACTCGTTTCCTCAACTCCGCTCTGTCACACTTATTTCTCTTTACGCCTGCCATAAAATACAATTAATGAATAATGCCTAACTTCGATGTTTTTACAAACTCTATAATCCGTTCGATTTCCGGACTATTAGGAACTTGTTCCTGAATACGAAGCAACGCATCGTGCTGAGAAGTATTTGCCTTATACAGAATACGATATGCCTGAGCAATATGTTTAATCAGAGTTTCAGAGAAACCTGCAAGCTCGAGCACTTTCGTATTTATGCTGTAAAAAGCAATAGGTTCGTGAGCTGCCACGATATAAGGAGGAATATCTTTGATAAAACGGCATCCTCCCTGTACCAGAGAGTAACTTCCCAAACGTGTGTTACCCTGCATCAGCACATTGGATGTAAGAATCGCACAGTCCTGGATAATACAATTACCAGATACCTGCGAGCCATTTCCGATAATACAATGATTTCCAACTTCAACATCATGTGACAGACGTGCACCTGTCATAATGAAGTTTCCATCGCCAACGCTTGTAGCATGTCCGGCATGTGTACCACGAATAATCACAGCATTTTCACGGATTACATTATTATTGCCAATATAGGCTAATGTATCTTCACCTGTATAAGCAAAATCCTGTGGAACTGCAGCAACAACAGCTCCCTGATACACTTTATTGCCATTTCCCATGCGAGTACCACTCATCAAGCTGGCATAAGGCATAATCACATTATCGTCGCCTATCTCGACATTTTTGTCGATATAAGCAAACGGATGTACCGTAACGTTTTTCCCAATCTTGGCAGACGGGTCAACGTAAGCTAAAGGACTAATCATAGTTTCTTTCATATTTAAGGTTAATTATTCTCTTCCTCCTCCCAAAGCACTATACAAGTTTATAACAGCTTGCATACGCTGGAAATTATCAGAAACCTCGCTCAGCTGTGCACTCAGCAAATTCTGCTGTGCTGTCAGAATTTCCAGATAAGTGGCTTCTCCACTCTGGAACAAAGCTTTGGTATAAGTAACAGCTTTATCCAACTGTTCTACCTGTCCACGGTCTTCTATAAGTTTCTTGTTCTGTGTATCATATAAGAACAATGCATCACTTACTTCCTTACCAGCTTCCAATATCGTCTGCTGATAGTTCATTTTGGCAATTTTTTCTTCTGCCTTAGAAACTTTCAAATTGGCTACCAGTTTGCCGTTATTGAATATAGGTTGAGCCAATGAAGCCAGTGCCTGCAACATAAATTCACCTGGATTAACTACAGATATACCTGAACCATTTGTCCATCCAGCTGTTCCTGTTATGTTCAAACCTGGATAGAATGCTGCACGGGCAGAGTTCGTGGTATAATAAGCTGCTGCCAATGTCATTTCTGCCATCTTTACATCAGGACGATTTTCCAGCAACTGCAATGGTACACCGGCTGTCAATTCTTCAGGCATCACCTGTTCGTCCAGAGTATTACGGTCGATAGTTTGCGGAGCTTTTGCCAGTAATACAGCCAGAGAGTTTTCTGTTTCGCGCACCTGACGTTTCAAATCCATCAGCGAAGCTTCTACCTGATGACTAGCAGCACGCATCTGTGCAACTCCCGCTTCGGTTGTCATACCAGCCACTTTCATAGCTTCCATTACACGTACATTTTCTTTGTAGATGGCAGCAGTTTCTGTTGTAATTTCCACCTGACGGTCGAGCATCAGCAACGAATAATAGATATTGGCTATGCCACAGATAATCTGTGAACGTACTGCCTGTTCCGCATACTTGCTTTGTTCATAAGCAACTTTCTGTCCACGTTTTGTATTGAGAATCTTGCCAAACAAATCGATTTCCCAACTTGCAACAGCTGGAAGTTGATAAGCTTTTACATAACTTCCTCCTCCCATACTAGTTGTTGTTCCTTGAGGAGCCAAGTTTATAGAAGGCAGATACGACAGTTTTGCGGCAGTCAGCATCACTTTTGCTTCCTGTACACGAAGAGCTGCAGCCTGCATATCTACATTGTTTGCCAATCCTTCTTCAATTAAAGCCTGCAATTTTGCATCGCGAAAGACTTCTTTCCATGGCAAGTTTCCCATATTTGAAGTATCGGCAACCAACGTATCGGTAGCCGACGCCGGGTCACGATAGATGCCTGAGGCATCTATCGATTCCGGACGATCGTAAGCTTTATAGATGTGACAACTGCTCATCATGGCAGCCAGACACATCGCACCTAATATTTGTTTTTTCATTATCGTCTTTATCATTTATGAGTTTTAGCAGTAGGAGAATATTGTTCGATTTCAGCCTCTACTTCACTTTCGTCAAGGCTATCCCATTCCATCGGCTTAATCTTCTCCTGTAGCCATTGGAATATAACAAACAGTACCGGAACAATGAAGATTTGCAGAATCATACCAATCAACATACCACCGATAGCTGAAGAACCCAGAGTACGGTTACCGTGAGCACCTACGCCAAACGCAAACATCAACGGAAGCAATCCGACAATCATAGCCAAAGAGGTCATCAAGATCGGTCGCAAACGAGCTGCCGCACCCAGCACAGCTGCCCAGGAAATACTCATACCTTGCTTACGACGGTCGAGGGCAAACTCTACAATCAAAATTGCATTCTTAGCCAACAGACCCATCAACATAATCAATGCAATCTGCATGTAGATGTCATTTGACATAGTTCCCAGAATCATCTTCAATGCTGGTATATTTCCTAATGCACCGAATCCGTTAACGAAAATAAAGCTACCCATCAAACCGAACGGAACTGAAAGCAATACAGCCAACGGAAGAATATAACTTTCGTACTGAGCACTCAGCAACAAGTAAACGAATACAAAACACAACACGAAGATAATACCTGTTGTACTACCACTTGTAGATGCCTCTTCACGTGCCATACCTCCTAATTCATAACCAAATCCAGTAGGTAAGTTTTCCTTAGCAACTTCGGCAATAGCCTGCAATGCCTGACCTGAAGTGTATCCTGAAGCCGGAGCAACCATGACTTTCATAGAAGTATACAGGTTGAAACGGTTGATGATATCCGGACCATACACTTTCTTCATGCTGACAAACTGTGTAATAGGAGCCATTTCGTTACCACTACGAACTTTGATGCTGTTCAGAGATTCCATGTTTTTAGTAGCATCCGGCTCAGCCTGAATCATTACACGGTACATCTTACCGAAACGGTTGAAGTTTGATGCATATAAACCTCCGAAGTATCCCTGCATAGTAGAAAGAATATCGCTCGGGCTGATACCTGCTTTCTTACAAGCTGCGGCATCGATATCCAGCTGATACTGCGGGAAGCTAGGGTTAAATGTTGTTTTTGCTGAGTTAATTTCAGGACGTGCTTCAAGCGCAGCTCTATAGTTATTGACTACTTCGAAGAAGTGATCCAAACTACCACCGGTCTTATCCTGCATATTTAACTCGATATCACTTGATACAGAGTAACCCGGAATCATAGGAGGAGCAAAGAACAATACCTGTGCATCTTTGATGATTTTCTGTGCACGCATGAACAATGTTGCATAAATAATATCAGAGTTCTGCATCATAGAACGTTCTTCCCAGTCTTTCAACTTGATAATGACAGAACCGTAAGAAGGTCCCTGACCACCAATGAAGCTATATCCGGAAATAATAGTACGAGATTCAACAGCAGGTTCGGCTGCAACCAAGCTATCTACTTTAGCCAAAACTTCCATTGCACGTTCCTGAGATGTTCCAGGAGGTAAAGTTACAGCACCCATGATAGTACCTGTATCTTCATTAGGAACCATACCTGTAGGAGTGATCTTCATAAAGAATACAAGCAAAACAATAGAAGCAGCTACCAAACCTAATGATAACCATTTCTTATGGATAAAGAATACAACACGTTTCTTGTAACTCTTCAACAATGAATCGTAAGCAGCGTTGAATGAAGTATGGAAACGATCGATAACACTCATTTTCTTTGGCTTGTGTTCTGAATCATGTGGTTTCAGGAAGATAGCACACAAAGCCGGAGACAGTGTCAACGCGTTCAATGCAGAGAATGCAATAGAGATAGCCATGGTAATACCGAACTGACGGTAGAATGTACCTGCTGTACCTCCCATGAAACTTACCGGAATGAACACAGACATCATGACCAATGTAATTGAAACCAATGCTCCACCCAGTTCGCTCATGGCATCAATAGAAGCCTCACGAGATGACTTATATCCCTGATCCAATTTTGCATGGACACCTTCTACCACCACTATGGCATCATCGACCACAATCGCAATGGCAAGCACCATCGCCGACAGAGTCAACAAGTTCACACTAAATCCAATCAGCTTCAATACGAAGAATGTAGCAATCAAAGCTACCGGGATAGCAATAGCCGGAATCAATGTAGAACGCATATCCTGCAAGAATACATATACTACAATGAACACCAGGATAAATGCTTCGATCAAAGTCTTGATTACTTCATGGATTGATGCATACAAGAAGTCGTTTGCATTTTGAGCAACGTTGATCTTCAGACCGGCAGGCAAACTTTCTTCTGCCTTGCTGATAACATCAAGCAGGTTATTAATAGTTTCAGTAGCATTAGTACCTGCCATCTGGAACACAATACAAGTTACAGCCTTATGTCCGTTTACTGTATTATTAAAGGTATAAGCCAAACGTCCGAGTTCGATACGAGCAACATCACCTAAACGAAGAACTTCTCCATTTGGCAATGCTTTAATAACGATATCTTCAAATTCTTCTGTCTGCTGCAAACGTCCCTTATAACGAATAGTATATTGGAATGTCTGATTTCCACGTTCACCAAACTGTCCGGGAGCAGCTTCAATATTCTGTTCGGCCAATACACCAGAAATATCAGATGGGACCAAATTATATTGCGCCATTACATCCGGCTTCAGCCAAATACGCATAGAGTAGTCCTGACCCATCACATTGGCATCACCCACACCCTTTACACGCTGAACTTCCGGAATCAAGTTAATCTTGGCATAGTTTTCAATAAACTCGATGTTATACTTATCTTCTGCATCGTACAAAGAGAAAATCAACAACATAGAGTTCTGACGCTTCTGAGTTGTCACACCGACTCTTGTTACTTCGGCTGGCAGCAAACCCTGCGCCATAGAAACACGGTTCTGTACATTGACCGCAGCCATATCCGGGTCAGTACCCTGGTTAAAATAAATACTGATATCGGCCGAGCCGTTGTTTGACGCACTAGACTGAATATACATCATGTTTTCTACACCATTGATCTGGTCTTCCAGCGGTGCAATAACTGAGTTCAATACAGTTTGCGCATTGGCACCCGTATAGGTAGCTCTTACCGATACGGTAGGAGGCGCAATATCCGGATACTGTGTTACCGGCAATGTAGCAAGGCCGATTATACCCAGGATAACTATCAAGATAGATATTACCGTTGACAGTACCGGACGATTAATAAATTTATCTAGTTTCATTCTATTCCTTAATAATATTATACGAATACATTATTCTCCTCACACAATCAATTGAAAGCAGTCTGGATATTTCCATCACGCTGATCCTGGAGGGCTTTTTGATATTTAGCTTCTTTTTGAGCAACAGTAATAGGAACGATCTTCTGTCCATCCTGTAAAGTTTGAACACCTTCCACTACTACCTTATCTCCTTCCTTCAAACCGCCGGTTACGATATAATTCTTACCGTCGTTCAAGTTAGAAACCTGTATTTCCGTATGTTTCAGTGTACTGTCTGCCTGCAATACATAAACGAATTTCTTATCCTGAATTTCCTGTGTAGCTGTCTGAGGTATCAAAATAATATTGTCCATTGCATAAGGGAATACAACGTTTGCCATACCTCCACTACGTAAAATATTTTGCTTGTTCGGGAAAATAGCACGCATGCTAACAGAACCTGTAGTCTGATCGATAACTCCACTTACAGCATCAATTTTACCTTCTGCATCATACATAGTACCATCAGAAAGTTGCAGTTTTACTGCCGGCATTTTTTCCAGCTGTTCTTTCAATGTACCACCAGCTTTTGTCAAAGCCAACAACTGTTTTTCTGTCATAGAGAAATATACATACATATCACCAATCTGAGAAACAGTTGTCAGTGGTTGAGCTACCGATGCACTAACCAAAGCACCTACACGGTACGGGAAAGTTCCGATAACACCATCAGACGGACTTGTAACTGTACAGAAGCCTAAATTTTGTTTTGCAGCAGCATAAGCAGCTTCAGCCTGCGCCAGATTAGCCTTAGCTGTCAGCAAATTATTTACAGCTGTCTGATATTCAAAATCGCTGATAATCTTCTGTTCATGCAGCATTTTCTTATTTGCTTCTGTTTCTGTAACAGTCTTTAAATTAGCTTTAGCAGATTCTACACCAGCCTTAGCCTGGTCGTAAGCAGCTTTATACTGAGTTGGGTCTATCTGAAATAGAGCCTGACCTTTACGAACTGTAGCTCCCTCATCTACGCATAATTTCACTATGAATCCTGACACCTGAGGACGAATTTCAATATCCTGCAAACCTTTGATTGTAGCCGGATACTGAGTGGTCTGGCTACTAGAAGTTACTGTAACCGATTGCACAGCAAACTCGTTGTCACCCATTTTCATGCCGCCTTGGCCCCCACCACAGGCAGTCAAAACCGATAACCCTAAAGCCATAAGGGAAATTCGGCTAGAAAAAAAACTTCTGTTTCTTTTTACACTCATATTCATATTATAAAAAAATTAATGTTTTTCTTACCCTCGTTTTATCGTTTCAATAGAAAACTTTTTCAACCCGATTAGTTTTTAACCGTGCAAATATAATGAAAAAATCACTCACAAAACCAACTGTTTAACTAACAATAACCATAAAACTAGAATAGTTATTACATATAGCCAAATTAAAACGACTAATTGACAAATATTATCGACAGAAACTTCTGCATATTATACAAATTACAGTTTTTTAAAAGAAAAAATCTTCCATTTGTTATTTTATTCCTACATTTGCGCTACACATTAATTGATAATTCATAAAACCAATAAAATTATGGTCAAAATAACAAAAGAAGCCGCTTTGCTCTATCACTCACAGGGCAAACCGGGTAAAATTGAGGTCGTTCCGACCAAACCTTATCAAACACAAAGAGACTTGTCATTAGCATATTCGCCGGGAGTTGCAGAACCATGTCTTGAAATCCAGAAAAGTCCTGAAACAGCATACGACTATACTGCTAAAGGTAATTTGGTTGCTGTCATTTCAAACGGAACAGCTGTTCTGGGATTGGGTGACATAGGTGCCATGAGCGGAAAACCCGTAATGGAAGGAAAAGGATTATTGTTTAAAATATATGCTGGCATCGATGTATTCGACATAGAAGTAAACGAAAAGGATCCTGACAAATTTATCGAAGCTGTAAAAGCTATCGCTCCTACATTTGGAGGTATTAACCTGGAAGATATCAAAGCACCCGAATGCTTTAAGATAGAACAACGCCTGAAAGAAGAACTTGACATTCCTGTCATGCATGATGACCAGCACGGAACAGCAATCATCTCAAGTGCCGGTCTGATCAATGCTTTGGAAGTAGCAGGAAAGAAAATAGAAGATGTAAAAATCGTTGTAAACGGTGCTGGAGCTTCTGCCGTATCATGTACCAAGCTGTATGTATCGCTGGGTGCACGCCTGGAAAATATCGTCATGTTGGATAGTAAAGGGGTTATTTCCAAGCAGCGTACCGACCTGAACGAACAAAAGAAATATTTCGCTACCGATCGTACTGACGTACATACATTGGAAGAAGCGATCAAGGGAGCTGATGTTTTCCTCGGGCTGTCAAAAGGAAACGTGCTTACTCAAGATATGGTAAGAAGCATGGCAGACCATCCGATTGTTTTTGCTTTGGCAAACCCAACTCCAGAAATATCTTACGAAGATGCTATGGCATCACGCCCTGACGTATTAATGTCAACCGGACGCTCAGACTATCCTAACCAGATTAATAACGTTATCGGATTCCCGTATATATTCCGTGGAGCATTGGATACACGTGCTACTGCTATCAACGAAGAAATGAAACTGGCAGCTGTACGAGCTATCGCCGGCCTTGCTAAAAAGCCTGTACCCGATGTAGTAAATGAAGCATATCATGTCAACAACCTGACATTTGGTCCCGAATATTTTATACCGAAACCAGTAGATCCACGACTGATAACAGAAGTTTCCATGGCTGTAGCTAAGGCTGCAATGGAATCGGGAGTCGCACGTAAGCAGATTACCGACTGGGAAGCATACAAGAATCACCTGCGTGAACTGATGGGACAAGAAAACAAACTGACTCGCCAGTTATATGAAACAGCACGTCGCTGCCCGCAACGCGTTGTATTTGCCGAAGGAACTCACCCCAACATGCTGAAAGCTGCAGTAGAAGCCAAGGCCGAAGGTATCTGTAACCCAATCCTGTTAGGTAATGAAGAAAGAATAGCTAAGCTTGCCAAAGAACTCGACCTGAATCTGGATGGAATAGAAATCGTAAATCTCCGTCACGACCGTGAAGCAGAACGCCGCGAACGTTACGCACGCATACTGTGTGAAAAACGTGCCCGCGAAGGAGCAAACTTTGCCGAAGCAAACGACAAGATGTTCGAACGTAACTATTTCGGTATGATGATGGTAGAAACAGGAGAAGCCGATGCATTTGTTACAGGTCTGTACACCAAATATTCAAATACTATCAAAGTAGCCAAGGAAGTTATCGGTATACAGCCGGGATATAACCATTTCGGGACAATGCACATCCTGAATTCCAAGAAAGGAACATATTTCATCGCTGATACATTGATCAACCGTCATCCGGATACCGATACACTCATCGACATAGCAAAATTGTCAGTAAAGGCAGTACGTTTCTTCAATCAGGAACCGGTTATGGCCATGCTTTCATACTCTAACTTTGGTTCAGATACTGAAGGAAGCCCGGCAAAAGTACACGAAGCAATAAACTATATGCACAATGAATATCCGGAACTTGCTATCGACGGAGAAATGCAGGTAAAATTTGCCTTGAACAATGCATTGCGTGATGAAAAATATCCTTTCACACGCCTGAAAGGAAAAGAAGTCAATACGCTTGTATTCCCTAACTTAAGTTCGGCAAATGCAACTTATCAGCTTATACAAAATATGAGTGAGACAGAGGTTATCGGTCCGATTCAGATGGGATTGAACAAACCTATCCACTTTACCGATATAGAAAGTTCTGTTCGTGATATCGTGAATATCACCGCTATTGCCTGCATCGATGCAATAGTAGATAAGAAAAAGAAACAATGTTAAACCTTTTATAAAGGGAAAAGCTGAAATCGGGAAAATGACGAATTAAAATTCACAGAAGAATTACTTCATTTTCTGATTTCAGCTTTTCCTTTTTTATCCATAAACAAAAGCTATGAGAAAACCACTAACAAAAACCCAAAGTGTCATACTTACCCTGTTTTGGGCAGCTCTTTGTTTTGTAGTCCTGACTTCTTCTCCACAGATTGACGGACCGCTTATCACAATGCTTCTCATTTCAGGAGCTTTGGTATTTATTCCTATCGCTAAGTCTATGAAAAACAACAAATAATAAGCATTTACACATATTTAATTCACAAAATCAAATATTTTGATATTTTTTCTTTGATTTTATTTATCAAATGTTGCACAAATAAATTTTTATCTATATTTTTGTCACATCAAAAATTGATCAATTTAGAAAATCAAATAATCCAACAACTAAATAGATAATTTATGAATGCAGCTAAAGTATTGGAAGATCTGAAAAGAAGATTTCCTAATGAGCCTGAATATCACCAGGCAGTAGAAGAAGTGTTAGGCACTATCGAAGAAGAATACAACAAACACCCAGAATTCGACAAAGTAAATTTGATTGAACGCTTGTGCATTCCTGATAGAGTTTATCAGTTCCGTGTAACTTGGATGGATGATAAAGGCAATATCCAGACTAATATGGGTTATCGCGTTCAGCACAACAATGCAATCGGTCCGTACAAAGGCGGTATCCGTTTCCATAGTTCTGTAAACTTAGGTATCTTGAAATTCCTTGCTTTCGAGCAGACATTCAAAAACTCTCTGACAACACTCCCTATGGGTGGTGGTAAGGGTGGTTCTGACTTCTCTCCACGTGGTAAGTCAAATGCAGAAGTAATGCGTTTCTGCCAGGCGTTTATGTTGGAGTTATGGCGTCATATCGGTCCTGAAACAGACGTTCCAGCCGGAGATATCGGTGTTGGTGGTCGTGAAGTAGGTTTCATGTTCGGTATGTACAAAAAGCTGGCTCACGAATTTACAGGTGTATTGACAGGTAAAGGTCGTGAATTTGGTGGCTCATTGATTCGTCCTGAAGCAACTGGTTACGGAAATATTTATTTCTTGCTGGAAATACTTAAGACACGTAACATAGATATTAAAGGTAAAACTTGTCTTGTATCAGGTTCAGGTAACGTAGCTCAGTACACAGTAGAAAAACTGATCCAACTGGGAGCAAAAGTTGTTACAATGTCTGATTCAGACGGTTATATTTATGATCCGGATGGTATCGACCGTGAAAAACTGGATTACATCATGGAATTGAAGAACTTGTACCGTGGCCGTATCCGCGAATACGCAGAAAAGTATGGCTGCAAATATGTAGCAGGTGCTCGTCCATGGAACGAAAAAGCAGATATCGCTCTTCCTTCTGCAACTCAGAATGAAATCAATGGCGATGATGCAAAAGCATTGATTGCAAACGGTGTAATCGCTGTGTCTGAAGGAGCAAATATGCCTTCTACTCCAGAAGCTATCCGCGTATTCCAGGATGCTAAGATTCTCTACGCTCCAGGTAAAGCAGCTAATGCTGGTGGTGTTTCTGTTTCTGGTCTGGAAATGACTCAGAACTCTATCAAACTGAGCTGGAGTCAGGAAGAAGTAGACGAAAAACTGAAGAGTATCATGAAGAACATTCACGAAGCTTGTGTACAATATGGTACAGAACCTGACGGTTATATCAACTACGTGAAAGGTGCAAACGTTGCAGGCTTTATGAAAGTTGCAAAGGCTATGATGGCTCAGGGTATTGTATAAACAGATTATCCCTAACATAAAAACAGAAACGGGTGGAATGCGAATAACGTTCCACCCGTTTTTTATATCAGTAAATACTGTTCACAACAACAAAAAAATCCTCCTTTATTCATAAAGAACAAGAAAGATTTTTTGAATGTTATCAATTCTTTACTCTTTCAAAGACAAAGAATGAGTATCCCAGTTGTAAACAACAGTATATATCGTATTTGTGTTTATGACTTCTCCTTCATCTTTTCCCCAATCACCATTTAATGTATTCGTTTCTGAATCAGAGTTTGTCAAAGTCAACTGATAACTGAAAGAAACACCTTCAGAATAGGGAAAATAAGCAATATCTCCATTGTCTAAAGCTACAGTTCTATCTCCAGCAGTCACTGTAAAATCATATTCCTGTAACCAATCCCCGATCACTTCCGACAAATTTAGGCTTACAGCAAATGCAATCATAGGAACCTGAACTTTCAATCCAGTAGTTTCTCCCTGTTTTACGACAAAAGGAACTTCCGTATAATAAACAGGCTCGCCTTTTTCATCATTAGTCCAGCCTTTTTCCACTCCATAATTCGGACTATACACTTTCAACATATAGTCATCTGCAGCATCCAATTCGATTTTATTCTGCATTTCTTCAGTAGAAAGTGTGCGAAGCATCTCACTCCCTTTCCACAATTCAACAGTCCAGATTATATCATCAGTTGAACGCGAAGCGACTTCTGCCACAGTTTGCGATTGGACTTCTATACCAGAAACAGATAGAAATCCTTCTCGCAAAAGTACCGTATCATTTTCCTGTTGACAACTTATCAACAGGAAAACAGATAATATCGTATATAGAATCTTTTTGTTCATTATATTATTTATCAAAGATTAAAGAAATATCGTCGATATAAAGCATACTACCCACATGCGCGTTCCAATCTCCCATTACAGGGAAAGTAATCGATTTATTTTTATCAAAATCACTATCACTGAAAGAGGTTTTATCCGTTGACAAGAATTGTACACAAATAGAAGTAGCAAATTTAGGATACTCTCCATATTGCACATCCACACGTCCTTCCTGCCAACCAGTTTCTGATGAAACAACAGTAGGAACATAGGTTCCAGTAGCAATTACTTCATCTCCATTTTTCAATTCAACATATACTTTAAAAGCATCTTGATTTTTCGGGCAATAATTATACCAAAACCTTACAGCAGTCGGACGGGCAGAAAAGACATGACCACGATTCAAACTCTCAGTTCCATCATTCCAAGAATAATTTCCGACAAAAAGACTCCCAGCAAATGCTCCTCCAGGATAAATAACCTCTCCCGTAGAATTATCTCCACCACCATGCCCTGAGGTATAAATCAAAGCTGCACGATTGCCACCATGTTTAACATCCTCCGAATAACTCACACATGGAGAAAAGGCTACAGGATGTCCTAATCCTAAAACGATATTACCATCCTGAGAGCGCAAATTATTAGTATCCCACCATTTGTCACTTTCTCCTTCAGAGTATGGATAGAATTTATAATAGGTCTTTTTCTTAAACCAACTGTCTGAAAGCGTAAAGGTTTCACCTTTCACTGTACTCCATTCTTCCATATCCGAATTCGGTAACTGTTGCGGAGTTTCCAGCATTACATCCACAGGTTCTGTTTCGATACCCTCACGATAAACAGCACGTATCTGATATTGCTTATCCACAGGATAGTCGTCAAACTGTACCAAGCGATCACAGTCTATCCATTGCTCGTCGCCTTTCTTACGATATTGATATTGAATTTTCTGCGAAATCGTTTCGATATCTCCAGTCTTTATATCACAGCTGTCTACACTAAATTCCTTACACCAAAAGTTTCCCGGATTAGTTACGATAGAGAACTCCGGCTTATTACACTTAAGTGTATAAACCCGATTAACTGTTGCATCTTCACTAGCCCAGCGGTTATTGGCCTTCACATCCACTTCTATTGTTGATGTAACAGTTGCTCCCTTATCCGTCATCAACTGTGGTAATAAAGAAGTAAAATCCAAAACAGCCTCCGTTGCTCCAACTTCCGGTAAGGAAATACTTAATGCATTTTCAATCGCAGACTTATCTTCAGCAGTAGACAACAAATATTCTTTTCCTTGTTCCAATCCAGCAAACTTAGTATCTGCCGAATTAAATTTCAACTTCAACTCCTGCAAGGCAGATGAAAGTTTCAAACGAATAGTTGCTGATTTTTTTTCTGTTTCAGCGAACGAGAGCTCGTTATTCAGAAAATCATCCGATTCCAATTTCGGCTTAGGCATAAACTCTGAAGGTATCGTTTCAGCAATAGAAACCGTTTCCGTTTCAAGTTTCTCAATAGAAATACCTACTCCCGATGAAATTTCTGAATCATCCAGACCTAATGTAACCTTTACATGAGTCTTTACTGCAATATTTGCAAATTGCTCCTGATCCGGAATATCATATACGACCTCTTTTCCCGTACCAGATAAACGGCCATGGAAAACCAGCTTCACTGACGAACCTGCACGAAAATAAGCACTCTTTCCTGAATCAGCATCCAGATCGACAGACTCACTGCCAACAGATACTGTTACGAAATAGGATTCATACATCTTGTTCAGACTCTCTCTGTTATAAATGACAGACAACAGAGAATTGGCCACAGAGCAAGATATAGAAGCTGAAGTCATTTCTCCTTTTATCACTTCCTGTGCATTCAAACTTCCTACATAATAGGGAGCATCCAATGCAATCACTGGATTATCACCATACGTAGCAGTCAAATCGTACAGGCCTTCCTGTAATAAAACATATTCCTTACAAGCTCCCTTATAGGCAGATTTATCGGTACCACTATATAAAATCTTCAACTGAAACATTTCTGTCAGCGGATCTTCCAACTCAGAAGGAGCTTTACGTGAATATGCTTTATTATCCTCATCAGTCAAGGTAACAAGCAATCCCGTTTTGCCAGATAAATCAGTTTCCTCATTCTCCTGACACCCTCCCAGTAGCATACATAGCAGCAGCAAGCACAAGCCTCCTATCCACTTCATATATTCAATAACCAATTTATTCATAACCTAATTCAAATTCATCTACCCACAACGTACTGCCACTGCCAACTTGTCCGACAACTTTCATTCCCTGAAACTCACCTCCATACTTACTTGAAGTTGCAACAATAGTAATAGTCGCAGGCTTTGATTCTGTATCACTATATTCAATATCAAACTCAAATTTCGTATATACAGTTACAATTTCTGAACCCACAAACTCACCATAAGCAATTTCTTGACCGGATGCATTCCATAACTTAAAATAGATATGACACTGGTCTGTCTTCAAGTTTCCCGGAACAGTCCCATCATTACTAATAGGCATCGGCTTATACTTATAATACCCACTCAACTTAGTAGGACGAGCCCCTGAATAAGGACGTCCAAAAGATGGGCTTGAAGCAGGATTTCCTACATTTGTTTTATATTTACCAATAAATATATTCCCAGCAGCAGCACCAACAAGAGTCATAGGTTCAATCGTTTGCATTTTTACAGCCTTACCTTTATAAGCATCTGTACCCTCTACCGGGATTACATTTGAATCTCTATTTCCAACACTGGTAACACCTTGATTTCCAGTAGCCCAATAAGCCTGTAAATTATCATAGTTATCGGCAACCGAATTAGGATACCAAGTTTTTCCATCCTGTGTCCAAGTTTCGAAATTCATATTAGGAAGCGTAACAATTGTTTCTGTCTGGAAAGAATATACATCGCCTTCACTACCTCCGGCCAGTGCCCGTACTTCATAATCCGTACCACTCTGCAATCCGGTAAGTTCGGCAGAATAAGAAGTGCTTCCTGTTTCAGTAACAGCAGAAGCATCGAGAGAAGTCCATTCTGCACTGCCCTTTACACGATATTCCACCGAAACCTTATTTCCCGCACGGAAACTGCCACTGATATAAGCCTTAGTAGCCCATGCATTCACCTTTTCTACAGAAGCGGCTACCGATGATTTTTGTACATCCACCGTCCAGTCGCATATATATCTTCCGTTACGATAAGCCTTAAATACACGCGGACGGGTAAAGTCGGTTACTGTTTCTGCTGGCGGATCAAGCACTGTTTTAGAACCTTCCAAGTTCAACTTTTTAATCTTGATATTCCGATAGTCGGCATCCTCAGTAACATAAATAATAGCGATATGATTATACAAATCCAGCGAAGGAGCCGTTCCCGACTGATTTTCTATCTCAATCGTACGTTCTATCTCCTGCTTTACTGTAATCTTCCACCAGTACTCCTGATAAGTTTTCAATAAGACCCCTACCGGATTTGTAAAATCGACAGCAGTATTTGCATTGCCAGGAAGCTCATTTAACGAAGCAAAACTAAAATTCGGAAAACCGTTAGGCTTAATACAAGCAGCTGTATCCGGATAAATCAGTGCTTCCGAATTTGCAACCAACCTGGTAATCGGCAAACTATCGATAAAAGCATCTTCACCTATAGTAAGTTCAATAGTACGAGCCTGATTATTGAACACGGCTTCTCCCTGCATTCCGTCTACCTGAATTTCCTGAATAACCCCCTCGATATAAGGATAAGGAATGTCATTCTCTATACACGAAGACATGTTCAGTAACAAGAGTGATATAAAGCTAAACTTTAAAGCTTTTATAATCATAATTTGTCAATTTAAAAATAAGTACAAACACCGATATTGATGGAAAATATATTAATCTTAAAATCAGCAGAACTCTGACGGTATGACCCATGTTCAACCTGATTGGTAGTCTGTTCAATCCACTTGAAGTCCAGACCAACGACATTAATCGACACCTCGACTGCCATATTGTTCGTAACGAAAGCCGTCAAGCCCGGCGCCGCACCAATCTGCAAACGATGAGAAGTTTGATAAGTACCCGTTGCTTTCTCATCCGACCCAGACAACGTTTTTCCCTGACCATATCCATACGTCAGACGAAGCTCATTGAAAAAGCCAAAAACTTTACTGTTTCCAAGTCCCATATAAGTACGCAAAAATCCGGCAGCAGTATATTCATGCTCCAGATACTTATAATCGCTGATATCGAATGTCAGGTCATCTCCCAAATCTAGATTAATACTACCTATATCCGCATAGGTACGATTATAATTCAAACGTATACCGGCAGCCATATTATCCCGAAAAAAATATCCGGCATACGGACTCACCTTAAAAGTATAACCTTCACCGTTCATGTCATCCAGTATAAGGAATTTGTAATTATCGCCTGTCAATTCCGTATAAGAGAATGTAACTCCTCCCATCCACGAACCTTTCGGCACAAACAGAGTAGGTTTTATATTACGATCATAACCTTTTCGTGCGTAGGCCAAAGTTACGCACAAAAAGGTTAATAATAAAATCAAATATTTCTTCATGCAAATATTAATAGTATGACAATTCGAAATCATCTACCCAAAGGGTACTGCCTTCCGCTAATTGCCCAACAACACTTGTTCCCTCAAATTCGCCTCCATAACGGCTTGACGTAGCAACAATAGTTATTTTAGTTGGACGTTTTGTCGGATCTATATATTCAATAGGACACTCAAACTTTGTATATTCCGAAACGTTCTTATTATCAACAAAACTACCTTCGCCAATAAGTGTTTCTCCAGACCAAAGCTTTATATAAATTTCACACTCATCAGAGGTAAGAGTACGGTCTGCCGGAACAGTAGCACCCGTTCTCATTTCAGCACCGGGAGCATATTTATACCAACCGGAAAGTTTGACAGGACGAGCGCCCGAATAAGGTCTACCGAAACTAACACTACTTGCAGGATCGCTCATATTCGTATTATACTCCCCAATAAATATATTTCCGGCAGCATATCCAACCATAGTAATACTGATTGTAGAAAGTTGAACTGAATATCCACTACGACCATCTTCTACAGGTATTGAATTTGAGCTTTTCAAAGTAACAACTCCATCATTACCCGTAGCCCAATAACTATTAGCCTCATCACCATTCGGGAACCAACAATCACGTTTTGTAAATAGACCTTTCTGAACTTTTGTCCATGTATCAAAGTTCAAATTTGGAATTTCCTCATATGATTCTGTTGTAAAAGAACAAGTTTCACCAGTCTTATCTCCACACAAGATGTAATATTCATACTCCGTATTAAAATCCAATAGAGTAACCTTTGCAGAATAATTCTTTGTACCGTCTTCCTGAACAGCTTCTACAGTAGTCCATTCGGAATCAGCTTTTTTCTTGTAACGGAACTGTACCGGAGAAGTAACTTCTGCCAAATTACAAATACCTGACAAATAAGCAAACTGTCCCCAAACCTTAGAAGCATCGTTCTTAATATCGCTGGTCACCATATCCGTACTTTCCTGCTTGGTAGGTACTTTTACTGTTACGTCGTACTGATGAATAGTCTGGTCTACAGATATATCGAATCCAGCATTACCTTCCGTAATATCCAAGTTTACTTTATAGTGATAAGCGGCTTCCGCTTTCGAAGTGATTTCTTGCGAGAAAGACTTTCCGTTACCGAAATCAACTTTTACAGTCAAAGGCTGACCAGCCTTTACATAAGCAGCACGTGCTTCATCTTCTACAAATGGAATGCTCAGCGCATCAGCACCTTCTATATAACATGTATAACCAGCAAAAGTAGATTTAAAAGTTTCCGAGCAACTTACAGAAACCATTGTCTGTGCCAGCTTACAAGTAATGTTTACACTCTTTGCCTTATTGGCTTCGATTGCTACATCTTTTTGTCCTGCATAATAAGGCTGAGCATCAAAGCCCTGAGTTTCCATATTCTTGTCGGCTGAATATGCCTTGATGGTATATGTAGCAACAGGCAATATCACATCATTTAAGTTTCTCCAATCGTCGGCATGCTGTATTACATCATTCGACTCATCTAATATATCGACAGCTATTGCTTCCGATTCAGTTATGTCAGCACGAGTTTCTACACCTTTATTGACATCAATGGAAGACAACTGAAGATAGCCATATCCTTTGGCTTCATCCATTTCTGACTGGCAAGAGGTAAATAGTCCTGCCAAAAGAAATAAACTGGTAACTAATATATTTGTTTTCATTTATCTCTATTTTTAATTCTCTATCCCTTCAAGCAGGATTATTTATTCTATTACATTCACGGTTAAAGTACCTTCCTTAGTTTCATTGCCATCGGAAATAGTCAATGTAAACTTATGTGTCCCCATCAATCCCTGTCCCGGTAACAATGCAACCAAAGATGTTACATCAAAAGTATACTGAGTCATAGTTCCACTATGGAGCTGATTATAAGTTTCTTCTGTAATAAGTGGCAAACCTATCAACTCCTTCTTAGCATTAGGTCTATCTTCCAGATTACACAGATCGAAAGGCTTATCCAAATCCATACCAGCAAGTAACACAGGAAATACATCATTATCACTTTCGATTGAAACGACCAACGACTTAATTCCATTTTCCGAAGCCATATCCACCTTAATAGTCGGCATTTCACCTGATTCCATAAGCTCAGCCAAACTGAGATTGTAGGTTTCTGGGATACCTGTAACAGATAGAGTACCGGTAGTCGGCTCATCATCGCCCTCACCACCTTCACCCGGAGTATCCGGACCTTCATAAATAATATTACCTACAGGGATTTCAATTGTTTCACCCACTTCAGTGAATGTCAGGTCAACTGTAATACCGATAGAAATATAAGAATCGGTAGAACCTTCTTCTGTCAGTTGAATATTAAAAGAATCTCCACCAGCCAAATAAGATTCGCTACCCTCTGCATCAGAAGGCTTCTGAATAGTTGCTTTCAATTCAATAAAATTACCTTCTACAGAAGTTGCCTTGATAGAAGCATTCAGACTGTTCTGGTGTTCAGGAACCTGAAAATAATATTTCTTACCAAGAGAATTCTTATCGAATATTTGGGTGGCACCATCTCCATTATCAACTATTACTGAATAATCATCTTTAAAAGACTCTTCGAATGAAGCTGTCAGCCCAACAGATACTTCCACACAAGCCAGTTTACAAGGCAAATCAACACTTGTAGCAATACCTTTCTTTACAGAGAAAGTCTGCTCCCCTTTAAAATAAGGACGTTCGGATACTGTTACATTTTCTCCTTCATAATTGTAAGCTGTTACAGAATAATCACCTTCGCTCAACGGAAGAACAACTTTTCCGCTTTCGTTTTTCAGTTCGCTAACCTTACCTCTGGCAACTTCTTCCTGAGTTTCCGCATTTGTTACAATCAACGTATAGTTATCTACATTTACATCTTCTGCATCAAAGTTTCCGGTAGTAGTTCCACCGTCAACTACTTCGTCAGCACGACTCATTGTCACTCCGTTATAAATGGATGCCAGGTCGAGTTCCAGTGTACCTGCATTTTCGCCAGATTCTCCCTTGCCCCAAAGTTCATCGCGCATTTCGCAAGATGAGAAACCTATCATAAGGCCTAAAAGCCAGATTAAACTTTTATATTTTTTCATTTTATTCGTATTTTATTTCAACTTGGAATGTAATCACCCGGAATATCAACTGTAACATCTTCTTCAGTAACACCGTCGTCGACAGTAATTTCCAGTCCGACTTTACCACCTGCTATATCTGTGGCATTTGGCTTGATTGTTAATGTATAAGAATAGCAAGGCTTCAAATCAATCACTTTAGAAGTAGTAAAATTGTCTACAGATACAGGTTCACCGTTTTTATCAATTAAAGAGAAAGACAAAGTAGCATCTGTACCTTCATCGCCAGTCTTCAGGTAAAGCTGCTGACCTTCATTCGACTTGTTCATAGTCCAAGCCTCATCCATATAGTCGGTCTTTACAGTAACGGTACAATCCTGGAAGTAATCTTCGAATGCATCGTTATCATCATTTCCTTTATAAACCAAAGTAATTCTGGCATTGGCAGGTTTACAAACAATAGAAACTGTTTTCTTATCTCCTTGCGATACAGTAAATGATTCACTACCCTTTACGTACAATTTGTCATAACCCGCAGCCACATCTTCTCCATAGTAAGCGGTCAGTGTATAAGAAACACCAAAATCAACTTTCTGTTCTACACCCAAATCCTCATACAGTTTATCCGTATAAACGGGATCCTCCCCTTTATACAAAGACACTTTGTAATTTTTCACGTTCAGATAAGCGCTCTCATCTACAGCGCGACTATAAGACAGATTGGTCGACAAATCAACCATGATACTGCCTTGCCCTGAAACACTCTCTTTTCCGTCTTCACTCGAGCAGCTACCTATGAAAGCCAGCAACACTATTGAAGAAAGAAGTTTTAAATAGTTTTTCATTTTCATTCAATTAGTAATTTTAATTTTTTCGGGGCACAAAGTAATAGAGTTTTCAGCTTATCGAAAAGGTCTGTTTTTTTTATTTTTGTTCTATTTTTTATCTTTCCGCACTTATACCATATCATAAAGTATCGAAAGTCATACATTTTACCAATATTGTTTTAGTCTATTTTTCATAAATACAGTATAAAAATTAAGATGGAATTAGCTTCCATCCTGCTTTTTTTGTTGTATATTTGCCACGTCAACGATAATTAAAAAGAAACATGAATTTTAAAAACATTTTAATCGGAATCACCTTATCCTTATCCACAATATCCTGCATTCAGGATGAAGCATTAAATGTAGAAGCGGCAATAGACGGATGCAGCGGAGCAAATATCCAATTAATAAACATCAATGAAATAAGCAGAGAAATCGATATCTTCGTTTTCGAAGGCTCTAATGTAGCAGCTCAGGAACTGAATTTCACTCTCCCTGACGGAGCTACCATCAGTCCAGACCAATCTCAAAGCAAGGACAATCCACCTTACTACGATTTCAGCACTGAAAAAGAGCGTACCTTCACTGTCACATCCGAAGATGGAAGTAACAAGGCAACTTATACAGTTAATCTATACACAATAGAGCTGCCTTTAAAATATTCATTCGAAAACTTAAGAGAAATCAATCCGTATCATGTATTATACCTGACTGATGTAAATGGTATCATGCAATGGACCAGTGGCAATCAAGGATATAGCTGGTGTGGTATGGCAAGCAATCCAACACAATATCCAACAGTTCAGGTTGATGGAGGAATTCAAGGTAAATGTATCCAACTTACCACTCTATCAACAGGTAACTTCGGAGCTAGCTCTGGAATGCCGATTGCTGCTGGAAATCTTTTTATTGGCTCATTTAACAGTATAGATGCCATCAACGCCCCACGCCAAGCAACTCAGTTCGGCTTCCCCTTCACACGGAAACCTCTGAAAATGTCGGGATACTACAAATATAAACCGGGAGCAACATTGACAGACCAGAACGGAAATGTAATTTCAGGAAAAACCGATATCGGTGATATCTATGCCGTGCTTTATGAAGCGCCCAACAGTGACTTCTCACTGGATGGTGACTTATTTACGGAAGGCAACGAGAAAGCAAAGAACATTGTTTCAATGGCACGTATAGACAAAACAGAAGCAACCGACCAGTGGACCAGATTTGATCTGGACTTCAAGCTCCAAAATGGTAAAACCATTAATGAAGCTAATCTGAAAGCTGGTAAATATAAACTTGCTATTGTCTTCTCTTCCAGCATTCAGGGAGCCTATTTCGAAGGGGCTATAGGAAGTGAGCTTTGCATTGACGAAGTAGAAATAACTTGTGAATAATACAATTCAATCATCTAGATATTCGAAACAGGAATATGAAAAAATATATATTTATATTAGCTGCGGCACTTACCGCAGGAGCAAATTTGTTACATGCACAGTCTACCGAACATAAAGGTTTGCTATGGTCATCCCTACATGGACTAGATTACGAATTCAAGGCGGGAGTCAATATCGGAGGAACTTCACCGCTTCCTCTTCCAAAAGAAATCAGAAGCTTGGACAGTTACTCACCGGGACTTGCCATAACAATTGAAGGAAACGCAACAAAATGGGTTGATGCTGCCCAGAAATGGGGAATAAGTCTTGGAGTAAGACTTGACAGCAAAGACATGACTACACGTGCTACAGTAAAAAATTACGGAATGGCTATCTTCAACGAAGTAGGCGGAAAAGTAGAAGGCCTTTGGACCGGAGGTGTCAAAACCAAAGTCAAGATGTCGTATATCACTATTCCATTGTTGGCAAACTATAAAATCAATAACCGCTGGAAAGTTGTAGCCGGCCCTTATTTCTCATACATGATGGATGGAGATTTTTCAGGAGAAGTTTATGAAGGACATTTGCGCACTCCCGATGCAACGGGAAGCCGCATTGATTTTGAAGGTAACAACTCAGCTGCATATGACTTTTCTGATGAATTACGTCGTTTCCAATGGGGTATTCAGGCTGGAGGAAGCTGGAAAGCTTACAAACACCTCACTGTACACGCCGATTTGACATGGGGACTCAATGACATATTCAAGAAAGACTTCAATACTATTTCTTTTGCCATGTACCCCATTTATCTGAATTTCGGATTTGGCTACGAGTTTTAACCTCGCATAATAGAAATACATATTTTTCAAACCTCTCATCAAATTTTTCAGCTATTGAAGAAAACGTGAGGGCAAACCAAAGATCAGGCTCTTTCCAAAAGAGTTTATTACATTAAGAATCAACCACTTTACTTACTATAAAAAAGGCTCTGTCATTCTCCCAAATACGATTGATAGAGCCTTTTTAGTTTATATCAGATATCTATATTTTAGGATTCACTGCATACTAAAAAAACATGAGCATAAATTCAAGAAAACTTGCCCAAGAATTGGATAAAACATCAGCATGTTTTTTTATAATTTGTACAAATAAAAAGAGGTGGTAAAGTAATAATACTTCACCACCTCTTCTCTTCTTGTTAAATATCTAGAAATTACTTATTTATGATTGTTACATCATCAATCAGCAATTTACTACCTACTGCAGCATTGTAACTAGCTCCATCAGCACTTGCTGAGAAAATAACAGCAAACTTGTACAATTTTGAAGAATCGTAATCTTTTACGTATTCCAAATTCAATTCAAATGGTGCATAAGCTTCTACAGCTTTATCATTTGTAAATACAGCTTTAGCTACAATTTTATCAGAAGTGTAAATATTACCACCATTCAAAGTTTCATCTTCACTAGAAACTTCATAAAGCACTGCACTTAAAGAGCATTTATCAGTAACACCAGCCTGCAATTCACCATTTGCATTATAAAATTCAGCACCCGGAGTATATTTATAAAAGCCTGTTACTTTAAGCGGTTGTTTGTCATACATAACACCAAAGCTTGTAGTAGCCATAGGATCTCCTCCTAATGCACCAAAAGCATTAAATGTTCCTAAAAATGCTGTAGCTGCTGTTACCTTAGGAACAGGAGTACCCCAAATGTCTCCACCTTTAGTATCTACAGATTCCAGCAGAAGAGCCTTTTCACCTGCATGTACATCGTCGGTAGAAGGACGTACTGGATATTCTCCTTCATAAGTAATACCACCCAACGCTCCCATTTTTTTAATTAACAGGACAGCATCGTTACAGCAAGCCCATCCATTCAATATAGGACAATCCTTTTCTTCAGGATACAAACTACTACCATAACTCCAGCTTTCAAAATCATAGAAAGAAGCATTACCAGAAATAGAAGCTACATATTCTACTGTTGTTCCATTTTCAGCAGTAACTGTATAAGTTACAGTCTTGCCATTTGAGAAATCCTGTGCTACACCACTTGCAGGAGTAACTGTCGCTTTTTCAGAAACTTCAATAGTCGGAACTAAAGCCGTAAGATATTCAGCTTTTGCAGTATCAGCAACCATGAAAGTAATAGTCTTAGATTCTTCGTTGATAACCACATCACCAACAACCAATGAATCAACAGCTGCAACTTCTTTGTCGAAAACAAAAGAAAGGATCTTAGCTTCACTGCTTTCTGTACCAGAAAGTTTAGTACCAGAATAAGTTACTTTTACCGTATAAGGTACTGGAGATCCCATCAGTTTGACATCATCTATATCCAAATCGAGTGTAAGAGTTTTATCTTCAAAAACTCCATTTGCTTTGATTCCAGCAGACAGCAAACCTGTTACGTCCATCGAAGAAGTTGCTGTAAAAGTATATTTACCATTTCCAGCATCAGCCAACTGACAACCATTCAATTCAATATCACCCAACGACATTCCACTGAAAGAAAAGTTACTGATTTTTAAATCTACAGTATTTTCTCCAGCATTAGTCACAGAAACAAGCTGTGCAGGAACACTACCAGCAGGAACATCTCCAGTTTCCATTTTCAACGTAACATCCAATGCTCCTTTATAGTCACCTGCTACATCAACATTGCCAGGGACAGTTACTGTTGGTTCATCATCGTCACTACAAGAAGTGAACAAGCTCACTGTACACAATACAGCAAACAAGTAAAAAAACAAATTCTTTTTCATTTGATACCTTAAATTTTTATTAGTCGGTGCAAAGTAACAACCTTTTAGAGGAACTGACAAGGTCTAATCTTATTATTTTTGTTCTATTTTTTAATATGACATTAAAAGTGAATACATAACATACTAATTTATAAACCATATTAGGTTATTTAACTAATTAGTGAGTAGTCTATATTTCAAAAAACATATAACTTTGCAGAAAGTTTTAAACGATGGAAAAAGAATTACCCAAGATAGATTTACCGGAAGAATGGATTGTAGGGACGGGTATCAGTAAAGAGCTACTAAGCTTGTACACCAATTTCCCATGCCGAATAAAATCGGAAATTTTCGTTCTGTGTATGAGCGGTGAAGTAGAAGCATCGGTTAACCTGAACCGAATAACTGTACGTGCCAACGATTTTGTGACAATCATGCCCGGAACAATTCTTCAGATACATAGTGTAAAAGGAGAAATGGAATTATACTTCGGAGGGTTTTCATCGAAATATGTAGAACAGGCTAACTTAAACCGTTCTACAATGAATACTTTATACATCACTTTAGGACGCCCGCTCATTACCCTCCGTCAGGAAGGTGCTGCACTGCTGAAAGATTATCTCTGTTTTTTGATAAAGCTATATAAATTCTTTAACGAGAATACCCGAAAGTTCATAACTCCACACCTCTATAATAATATACATATAGGTATAGCAGCCATGTACAGCAACCGGGCAAATGAAAACAAAAGTAATTTGTCGAAGAGCGAAATATTATGCAAAAACTTCACTCAGCTGGTCATGCAGAATTACAATAAAACACGTAATGTAGCATGGTATGCCGAAAAGTTAGGAATAACTCAAACACACCTCTGCACTACGGTAAAACAGGCAACGGGAAATACCTGCATGGAAATTATTTCGCGCATGGTTATCATGGATGCAAAGTCGCAACTAAAATCAACAAATCTTTCGATTCAGGAGATCTCAGACTCGCTCAACTTTGCTAACATGTCCTTTTTCGGAAAATATTTTAAAAGATATGTGGGGATGAGCCCGCTGGATTACCGGAATAACGGATAAAAAAGCTATAAAAAGACAGGTGGAGCAATTATACTGAAGTTGCCCCACCTGTCTTATATTTATCCAATCAGTCAAAACTAACCACTCCTATTTTCTTCTTACCATTCATCTTGACAGCAAGCGGCTTATCGAAATGTACCCAGCGTAAATACTTGGTTTCTTCCACAGCCGGCATACTGTTCAGCAATTCCTGATTATACAGTCCGTCGTTCATATAAGCATTTATCGTAAAATAACCAACGCCGAAGGATGTCAGATTTTGGAAGAAATGGGTTCCCTGACTCGGATCGACACGATAATTGGTGAGTCCAGCCTCTACAATGACACGTGCAGCCGATATATTAGGCCATTTTACCGGAATACCCAGCCATGTATCACTGCTTCCCCAGCGTCCCGGACCAATAAGAATATAATGCTTTCCTTCATCCAGGAAACGTTTGTTAAGTTTCTCTATATCATAGGCAATCAGCTGATTATTGGAAGCGGAATATCCTTCGGTCTTTACATATATTACGTCTTGAATATCGTCCATAATACCTTGTCCGAGAGAATTTACACTCTTCAGCAGGAGCTGCTCTTCGGGGATAGCATCCAAATCTTCATTCAAATCGGCTTTCATATCTACCATCGGACGTATCTGTAACAAATAGAATACTCCTTTCTTCTCTGCTGCATTCAGATTTACGGCAAACTCAATCTCTACGGGACGACGCATTTCTCCCTGTCCATATTTTTGAACCAATTGAAGAATACGTGCCAATGGAAAGACATCGTGCTGAAGAATATTGGCAAAAGTTATCACTTTACGCCCACCCGGATAGATCCCATCGCGTATCACCATATCATACGGATCGTATGTTGAAGCTATATAATTCAAAGAGCCATCGTTTTCGGCTTCCTTCACAGGAAGCTTTAACAGGTTAAAACCATCATCGAGTGAAAAGTTTTGCCCCATATTTTTTAAGTCGAGGGCATAAAAACGCGTCTGAGTTTCGCGCAAAGCCATTTCCATCTCACTTGTCTGGAGCACTTTATCGGGATGGTAAGGACAAACTCTCAACGTAAGTCCTCCATCGACAATATATTTTCCTAATCCCAAAGCAAGACTTACAGTTCCCTCTTCTGCCAGTTCATCGTTAATCGGATAATAATTGATAGAACGTGCTACTCCTGAAATAGAAGGATAAAAACGGTCACCATATTGAGTACCTACTACTTCCTGTAAAATAACAGCCATCTTTTCCTGATCGATAACGTTGCTGGTAGCTTGCATATATGCCTTACTGTCTTTGTAATAAACCGATGCATAAACGCCTTTTATCGCATCACTCAGCATGCGCAGCATCTCATATTTATCTGTAAGGTAAGGAATCATATAAGTAGAATAGATTCCAGCAAATGGCTGATAATGAGAATCCTCTAGCAAGCTGGACGAACGGATAGCAATAGGTGACTTCACAACATCGAAGAAGGCGAAAAAGTCTTCAACCAGTCTGTCGGGCAACTTGGCTCTTAAAAAAGCACGTAATATGGTTTCATCATCAGCATCACTCAGTGCCACCTGATACAGCTGGTTCATATCCATGAATTCATCGAATATATCTGTACAAAGTACCACCGTCTTAGGAATCACAACTGAGGCATTTTCAAACTCTTCGAATTCGGCATGCCTCTTTACCATATTATCAATAAAGGCAAGTCCTCGTCCCTTTCCTCCCAGCGAACCGTCACCGATACGGGCAAAGTTAGAATAACGGTCAAAACGGTCACGCTGGAAAACGGCTACAACTCCCTGATTTTTCATTTTGCGGTACTTCACAATCGCCTCGAATATAATCTGGCGATGGGCATCGATGTCTTGCAAAGACTCCCAGGTTATTTGTTTCAAGAACTCTGCAACGGGGAATATGGCGCGCGAATATAACCAACGCGATATATGATTACGACTGATGTGATAAAGGAATGATTCGGCCGGTATAGAGAAAATGGCATTTTGAAGTTCCTTCAAATTATGCACACGTACCACTTCCTCCATCGTATTCGGATTGCGGAAAATGAAATCACCAAAACCAAAATTTTCGGAAACAGCTTCGCGCAGGTCGATATTCATTTTCTTCGAATTCTTATCGATAAACTGAGCACCGCAACTAAGGGCAAACTCTTTGTTGCTGACTTCTGCCGATTGAAGAATCAATGGAATAAATGGATCACGACTTCTAACTTCGGTAAGAAAACGAATACCTGCATGCGGATCAATTTTACCCTCACGCGGATAACGGGCATCTGATATGATACCCAACGTATTATTCTGGTATTTATTGTATAAGTCCATCGCCTCTTCGTAAGAGCGGGCCAGTACTATTTTAGGACGTCCGCGCATACGCAACGTACGCTGGTGCTCATTCAATGCTTCGGTGGCAAACTCTTGACTTTGGCGAAGCACGAACTTATACAGATTAGGTAGTACAGACGAATAAAAACGGATGGAATCTTCTACAAGTAATATCATCTGCACACCGACCTCTTTTATATCGTGTTCCAGATTCATCTTGTCTTCTATCAACTTTATGATAGATACCAGCAAATCTGTATTTCCCAACCAGCAGAACACGTACTCGAAAATACTCAGGTCTTCATGCTCCATTCGTTCTTTAATACCATGAGAGAAAGGTGTCAGAACAACTAATGGTATATGAGGATATTTTTCCTTTATCTGACGAGCAATGTCGAACGTATCACTATTGTCCGATCCGGGCATACAGATAACCAAGTCGAACATTGTATTTCCCAGTTGCTTCCATGCATCTTCCTCAGTAGACACTTGTGTAAAGCGAGGAGGATAACGAAGACTGAGATTCATGTATTCGATAAATATCTTTTCATCAATGCGACCGTCATCCTCGAGCATGAAAGCATCATACGGATTTGCCACAAGAAGTACATTAAAGATGCGTTTAGTCATTAAACTGACAAACTGGGTATCTTTAAAATAAAGTTGGTTTAATTTTAACTTACTGAGCATAGCTTCAAGGTTTAAGCTTTATTTGTTTAACAAATAACGTGATTTCTATTGATTTGTGCAACTTAGCAGCAGATAAAAATTACTTTCAGACAAATGTAGTACCTTTCAGGCTTTAACTTTTTATCACTTTTCACCCGCAAAAACATTCTGAAATATTTTGATGTTCTACATAAAAACCTATCTTTGCAGTAACAAACAATTTCATTTTGTCAGACCTTAAATTAAAAATGTCATGAACATTAACCAGATTATGTCATCTCTGGAAGCTAAGCATCCGGGTGAATCAGAGTACTTGCAGGCGGTTAGAGAAGTTCTACTTTCTATTGAAGATATTTACAATCAACATCCCGAATTTGAAAAAGCATCACTGATAGAGCGTTTGGTTGAACCAGACCGTATCATAACATTCCGTGTACCTTGGGTGGACGACAAAGGCAAAGTACAAGTAAATTTAGGTTATCGTGTACAGTTTAATAATGCCATCGGCCCGTATAAAGGTGGTATCCGTTTCCATGCATCTGTAAATCTTTCTATCCTGAAATTCTTAGGTTTCGAACAGACATTTAAGAACGCATTGACAACTCTTCCGATGGGTGGTGGTAAAGGTGGTTCTGATTTCTCACCACGTGGCAAGAGTGATGCTGAAGTTATGCGCTTCTGCCAGGCATTCATGCTTGAATTATGGCGTCATGTAGGTCCAGACATGGATGTTCCTGCCGGTGATATCGGTGTAGGCGGCCGTGAAGTTGGATATATGTTCGGTATGTACAAAAAGTTAACACATGAATTTACAGGTACATTCACTGGTAAAGGTTTGGAATTCGGCGGTTCATTAATCCGCCCAGAAGCTACTGGATTTGGTGGTTTGTACTTTGTAAAACACATGCTCGATAAGAAAGGTATAGATATAAAAGGAAAGACTGTGGCTATTTCCGGTTTTGGAAACGTCGCATGGGGAGCAGCAACCAAAGCTACTCAATTAGGTGCTAAGGTAGTTACTATCTCTGGTCCGGACGGATACATTTATGATCCAGATGGTATCAGCGGAGAAAAGATTGACTATATGCTTGAACTGCGTGCTTCTGGCAACGATATCGTAGCACCGTATGCCGACAAGTTCCCTGGTTCTACTTTCGTAGAAGGACGTCGTCCATGGGAAGTAAAAGTAGATATTGCTCTGCCTTGTGCAACCCAAAACGAATTGAACGGAGAAGATGCCATGAACTTGATAAATAATTCCGTACTTTGCGTTGGAGAAATTTCTAATATGGGATGTACTCCAGAAGCTATCGATGCATTCATCGAACATAAGCTAATGTATGCTCCGGGTAAAGCTGTAAATGCCGGTGGTGTTGCAACTTCAGGACTGGAAATGAGCCAGAATGCAATGCATCTGAGCTGGACTGCTCAAGAAGTGGACGAAAAATTGCACCAAATTATGCATAACATCCATGAACAATGTGTAAAATACGGAACTGAACCTGACGGATATATCAATTACGTAAAAGGTGCCAACATTGCAGGATTTATGAAAGTAGCACATGCTATGATGGCTCAAGGTATTGTCTAAAGAACTAAAAAACAAAAGAAAGAATAGAAATTGCAATTTTCTTGTCCTCAAATTTTTATTTGTGGTTTCTATTTCTTAATTTTACAATATATCTCGTTTAGTTGTATTTGTATTTTGTATTGTAGCTTGCGCTGCCTGCCTGAGAAGGTTCGGCAGCGTATTTTTTCCAAAAAAGTACATAAATTCTAAATATGGCGTTATTCTTATAAAAAGTCAAGTTGAAATAATGCCATGAAATATATATCAACAATCATAATCTTATTTACAATATTAAACGGATGTACATCCGAAAAGCTTTCTGAACAGAAATTGAAGCAGGTAATCATCACTGGAAAAGAATATGCCACTTTTGAAGAAAAAGAATCAAGAAACGATATTTCCGGACAATTGGAAGAAAACAGTATAATCTCTTTTTACAGCAGAGGAGGTATAAGTGCAGAAAATATACCGCTTACTTACACGCACGGAGTATGGAATTATACTTCCGAACTACAATGGAATACTGATCAGTCGGACGCAATTGTCAGTGCCTATTACCCTTACATGGAGAGTGACAATTTTACGGTATATGAACCTGACGGAAAATTAAAAGACATTTTATACTATACAGGAAATACCCGATACGGTTTTCCTATTTTTTTAAAATTCAGTCATTTATTCTCTCAACTTGTCTTTCATGTTGATCCGCTTCTAAACAAGCAGCTCCAAGAAATACAGTTTACTCCTTCTGTTTCAGTACACACATTCAATCCCTTTTCTGCTGAAATGGAATACACAGAAGAGCACCCTTATCCCCAAGTATTTACAAAACAAGAAAATGGTATATATACGCTGCTTGTTCCTCCAGCTCCAGAGATACGGGTAGATATAAGTATCACAACTGAGGAGGAAACATACACAGCATCCGTTCATTCTTCAGCCTTTCAAAGCGGATATCGGTATAATTATAACATAAAATCATCAAACGACGGATGCGGAATCAGTACAGCTGAAGATTTTATCGCTTTTACTTATCTCATCAATGGAGAAGCGTATGGCGACAGATGTTTAGAAGAGTTCGGAACATCTGTCAATGGAAAAATGACTTATTATCTATTAAATGACATTCATTTTACTCCCGAAGAGTGTGCACGTTTGCAAAGTATCGGACATTATAACCAATCAGGTTTCGAAAACTCAGGATTTATAGATTGCCTGGACGGACAAAACCATACACTGTACGAACTAAAATTAGAGCCTAAAAGCAATATGGATTCATATGCTTTGTTTTCTTTTGTTGATACAGCTGGCATTATCAAGGATTTAAATATTGAGAACGTATCATACTCCAATGCCGGATATACCTGTAAATATGAAGCTATTCTTACAGGTAGAAACAATGGTACAATAACAGGATGTCATATCAAAGGGAACAATTCTTTTACAGGAGAATCGGTTAAGCAGGCTGGCGGTATTGCCGGAATCAATAAAGGATGCGTCATTAACTGCTCTGCAGAGAACATTGATTTTCAACTGCCAAACGCTCAGGCTTCCGGTATCTCTTTCAGTAATTTCGGACAACTGTTAAACTGCTATATGGCAAGTTGTGATTTTACTAATACACTGAGCAGTGGAGGTATCTGCTATACCATGGAACCAAGAAGTGAAATGAAAAATTGCTACACATACAAAACGATAGGATATCCATCAAAAAAGAAATATGGATCACTGGTATATAAAAGCAACAACTGTACGATAGAAAGCGGACTTTACTGCGATGTAGATGTCAGAGGAGTATACGACACCTACCAAACTACCCCGAAACAGATATACACATACGATGAAAACACGATGACGGCAGAAAATGATATACCAGTTATCGACATACTTAACAACTGGATATCAGATAATGCACAGCTTTATCCGGAAAAGATCTTTTACCAATGGATTAAAGGAGATATTCCTCCTATAATACTGGAACTCCGCTAGATTTTGTTTTTTTTAGGCTAAAGGACGATGCTTATGAGTAAAATATTGTATTTTTGCCACAAAATCAGTTTTCATGGAAAAAAATAAGAAATTAATCATCGTTATAGCAGCATTGATTGTTGTAATTGCTGGAGTTTCATTTTTAGCGTTCAATGAATTTCGCAAAAATAAAGAAATGACTGAAGTATTCGCCGTCGAAAAAGAAGAGATGGAAAACGAATACAGCACTTTTGCCACTCAATATGACGAGCTTCAGGTACAAATAAATAATGACTCTCTACGCGAAAAGCTGGAAAGTGAAAAGTTAAAGACTCAACGTTTGCTCGAAGAACTCCGTCAGGTAAAAAGTAGCAATGCCGCTGAAATCATACGCTTGAAAAAAGAACTGAAAACTGTTCGTGCCGTATTGAGAAGTTATGTCATGCAAATCGACTCACTGAATCGAATCAATGCTGCACTGATGGAAGAAAATCAGGAAGTGAAAAGTAAATATACAGCAGCTACTGCACAAATCAATACCCTAGCCGCTGAAAAGAAAAATCTTAATGAGCGAGTATCACTGGCAGCCCAGCTTGATGCAACGAATATATCTGCTCTTCCAATGAATAAACGAGGTAAAAAAGCACGTAAAGTAAAGGACGTGAAGAAAATTGCTATCTCGTTCACCATCGTCAAGAACATTACAGCCAAAACGGGTAATAAAACTCTATATATCCGTATTGCCAAACCAAACAACGAAATCTTATCGAAAGGTGATACAACATTCCCATACGAAGATCGCCAGATTACATATTCTATCAAGAAATATATTGAATATACAGGTGAGGAACAAAGCGTTACCGTATATTGGGATGTAGAAGAATTCCTCCCTGCGGGAACATATACTGTATACATCTTTGCTGATGGCAATATGATCGGTCAGAACTCATTCGAAATGAAATAAAACTTTATGAGAAAATACTTAATTTATTTCATACTCAGTTCCATTTTTCCAACGTTTTTTCTATCGTCATGCGGAGAAGACCGTTCTGGTGAATACTATGCCTTAATTGCAAGTAAGACATGGATGTATGAAACCATGCAACAGAATTATCTGTTCTATGAGGATCTTCCAGCTGAAGACGGACTGGATTTTTTCGATAAGCCGGCAGATTTTTTAACATCGGTGGCATCTGATCGTGACCAGAAAAATGGTGTTCTTTTCTCTCACATCGATTCTGTTAAAATATCCCGTGTGCAAAGCAGTTATCCTACATTCGGCATCGAAGGAAGTTTGGTTCGCGGTGTAAGCGGAGACTATTATTATACAATATTATATACTCAACCGGATTCTCCGGCCAGTGAAATGGGATTGAAGCGTGGCGATCATATTTTTATGGTCGACAGTCAGAAAATTACGAGTAGCAATTATACAGAATACTTCCAACGCCCAAGCAAAACTTACCGCTATCAGGTTGCAAGAATGAATGACAACGGAACTCCAGACAGTCTGGAATTTACGACACCTGCTCCACGAATCGTTGAGGAACCAAGTGTATACTTAACACGCAATTTTACAACATCGGGCGGAAAAAAAGTTTTCTATATCATGTATAACAGTTTCGAAATAACAGAGGAAACTGAGCTGAAAAGCAAATTTGCAGAAGGGCTAGCCTCATCACCCAATGAGATTGTTCTGGATTTAAGATACAACCCCGGTGGCTACGTTTCTACAGCTTTGCTGTTGAGTACCATACTTGCTCCTGCTGATGCAATGGGAAAAACATGTTTCAACCTGATATTTAATGATAAACTGAATAAAACAGAAAATTATGTGTTCGACCCAGCTCTTCTGCAAGGAGTATCCAATGCTTCGTTCGACCATCTCTATGTGCTGACAACAGGAAATACAGCTTCAGCTTCAGAAATCATAATCAACTGCCTGCGCCCATATTTAGGTGACAAATTAATTCAGGTAGGAGAAAATACATTTGGTAAAAATGTAGCTCAAAGTTTATTCACCAATGCAGCTCATCCGCAACTAGAATTCTGGCTAACTACTTCGTACATAAGCAATTCAGAAAATTATTACGATTATTATACAGATGGCCTGAAACCCGATTATGAAGAAAGTGAGGACCTTACCGGATATTTCGGATATTTGGGAGAACTGGGAACAGAACAAGATTCCTTGATGGTCCCTGTATTGTATCACATAGAGCATGGCAATTTCCCATCAAAAACTCCTAGTGAAACTAGAATAATGACACGTTGGTTTGGTGTAAACTCTACCCCACAAGTGGTTTCTAATTCTATTGCTAATAAACCCAAACGTTCAAAACTGACAAGTTTCTAATTTTTCAAAAAGACAGTTAAGCTAAAAAAGCAAAAAAGACACAGAAACGCTCTTCCTTTTCAACCTTTTTACTTGGTAATTTGTTTATATTATAATATATTTGTAATGTTGCATAAGCAACTAAACATTAAAGATAATTTGGTAATGAAAAGAATTTTAAGTTTCATTTTGTTCTTCGGACTGGTTCTCAACAGCCATGCCCAACGAATCTTAAATTTGGACAGTTGCCGTGCACTGGCTCTCTCGAACAACAAAGAACTACGCATCGCACAAGAGAAAGTAAATGCTGCACACTATCAGCAAAAAGCAGCATTCACCAACTTTTTGCCTAAAATAGACGTAACAGGAAGTTACATGCGTACCCAAAAGGAAATTTCTCTATTAAACAATGACCAAAAACAGTTCATTGGCAATATGGGAACCAGCGTAGGAAACGAGTTACAGCATTTGGGACAAGAATTGCAACAAATAGCAGTACAACATCCCGAATTGCTTCCCCTTCTTACCCCTTTAAGTAACGCTATGGGAAAAATTCCAGGAGCATTAAACAGCGCAGGACAGAGTATCATTGATGCATTTCGTACCGATACCAGAAATTTATATGTAGGAGCTGCCACCCTAACCCAACCTATTTTTATGGGAGGGAAAATCGTTGCATACAATAAAATAACGAAGTATGCAGAACAGTTGGCACAATCACAACATGCTACAGGCATGCAGGATGTTATATTAAGTACAGATCAAGCCTACTGGCAAGTTATCTCCCTGGTCAATAAAAAGAAATTGGCAGAAAGTTTCCTGAAACTTGTTCAAAAGTTAGACTCTGACGTAAGTAAAATGGTTGCAGAAGGAGTAGCCACAACTGCAGATGAACTCAGTGTAAAAGTAAAAGTAAATGAAGCAGAAATAACACTTACTCAAGTAGAAGATGGGTTAAGCCTATCTAAAATGGTACTATGCCAACTCTGTGGCATTCCACTGGATACAGAAATACGACTGGCAGACGAAGAAATTAAAGATCTGACATTACCTAATACATACACGGAAAGCAATGTAAATACAGCATTTGCAAACCGTCAGGAACTTAAATCGCTAGAACTTGCTGAAAAGATTTACAGACAGAAGGTAAATGTTGCCCGTGCCGAGTTTCTTCCTTCAGTCGGATTAACAGCAAACTACTTATTCACAAATCCTTCACTGACTAATGGATTTGAAAATAAATTCCGAGGAATGTGGGGAATCGGAGTTGTCGTAAAAATACCAGTTTTCCATTGGGGAGAAGGTATATATAAGGTAAAAGCAGCTAAAGCTGAAGCCAATATAGCACGCTACCAACTGGAAGATATAAAAGAAAAGGTAGAGCTTCAAGTCACACAAAGCTCGTATAAAGTTAATGAAGCTGTGAAAAAGCTGACCATGGCAGAAAAAAACATGGAAAAAGCCGAAGAAAATTTGCGATATGCCAATCTGGGATTTAAAGAAGGAGTCATACCTGCAAGCAATGTGTTAGAAGCACAAACGGCTTGGTTGTCAGCACAATCTGGCAAGATTGATGCACAAATCGATCTGAAAATGAGTGAAATATATTTGAACAAATCAATGGGAACATTAAAATAATAAATCAATATGACTGAAAAATCTCAACACAGCAATATCATGCTGGCATTTTTTACACTTGCTGCAGTAATTGTCATTGTAAGTATCATCGGATTCTTTACTCTCGGAAAGGGTCCTGAAATTATTCAAGGTCAGGCAGAAGCAACTGAATATCGCGTTTCGAGCAAAGTGCCAGGACGTATACTTAAATTTTTAGTAGATGAAGGAGAAAAAGTAAAGGCTGGAGATACACTTGCTATACTTGAAGCTCCGGATGTACAGGCTAAATTATCTCAGGCACAGGCAGCAGAACAAGCTGCACAGGCTTTAAATGAAAAAGCAATCCGTGGCACTCGTTCAGAACAGTTGCAAGCAGCATTCGAAATGTGGCAAAAGGCAAAAGCTGGTCTGGACATCGCAGAAAAATCATATAACCGTGTAAACAGATTGTATGAAGAAGGAGTTATGTCTGCTCAAAAAAGAGATGAAGCAAAAGCTCAATATGATGCTATGGCCGCAACAGAACGGGCTGCCAAAGCACAATACACAATGGCTAAAAATGGTGCACAACGTGAAGACAAAGCAATGGCAGCAGCTCAGGTAGAGCGTGCGAAAGGTGCTGTGGCCGAAGTTACTTCATATATAAACGAAACTTATCTGATAGCATCTGCCGATGGAGAAGTTACAGAAATATTCCCTAAAGTAGGTGAACTGGTAGGTACTGGAGCTCCAATCATGAATGTTGCTCAGTTAGACGATATGTGGGTAACCTTTAATGTACGAGAAGATTTCTTGAAAGATTTTACCGTAGGAGGGGAAATTACAGCTTATATACCTGCATTAGAAAAGAATGCAACTTTCAAGGTCACATACATGAAAGATTTGGGAACTTATGCAGCATGGAAAGCAACCAAGACAACCGGACAATTCGATTTAAAAACTTTTGAAGTAAAAGCCAAACCCGTACAAACAGTAGAAAACTTACGCCCCGGCATGTCGGCTATTATTGAAAAATAAAGAATAAACTATGTCAATTACTGTCCATAAACGCCTGTTACAAATTGCGAAACGAGAAGTTATACGCATCGCAACCAAGCCGATGTATCTCTTTTGCATGGTAATAGCTCCGATTTTCAGTTATATTTTCTTTACTACGCTAATGAGCAGCGGGCTACCTACCAATATGCCTGCAGGCGTAGTGGACCTTGACAATACTTCAACTACACGCACGATCATACGTAATCTGGATGCTTTTCAGCAGACTAAAATCGTAGCTCACTACGGTAGTTTCAACGAAGCAAGGGAAGCCATCCAGCGCGGAGAAATTTATTCATTCTATTATATTCCGGAAGGGACTACAGAGAAAGCAATAGCAGGCAGACAACCTAAAGTGTCTTTTTACACAAACTATTCATACCTGATAGCCGGTTCTCTACTTTACAGAGATCAACGTACGATGAGTGAGCTTGCTTCTGCTGCCATAGGTCAGAGTACCTTATTGGCTAAGGGAGCTACAGAAGATCAGGCTGTAGCATTCTTACAACCAATTGTCATTGATACCCATCCACTGAATAATCCCTGGCTAAACTATTCCGTATATCTGTGTAACACACTATTTCCCGGAATATTGATGCTACTGATTTTTCTAATTACAGCATATACAATAGGAGTTGAAATAAAAGAAAATACGGCAAAGGAGTTACTTCATTTAGCAGATAATTCCATTGTTACAGCATTGGTCGGCAAATTATTACCACAAACAATTCTGTTTTTTATCATAGCTGTATTCTACAATGTATATCTCTATGGATTTTTACATTACCCATGTAACAGTGGTATCTTCCCAATGTTATTGTCAGGACTCTTATTAGTACTGGCTTCACAAGCTGTAGGTCTGTTTTTCTTTGGCCTATTTGGCACGCTTCGTCTGGCTCTTAGTGCAGCCTCACTTTGGGGAGTTTTATCTTTTTCCATTTCAGGATTTACATTTCCGGTTATGGCCATGCACCCGACTCTTCAGGCACTCAGTGTGCTATTCCCATTGAGGCATTACTTTTTACTATATGCCAACCTTGCACTCAACGGTTATCCACTTATTTATGCCTGGCATTCTGTAGTGGCATTACTCATATTTATGCTGCTGCCATTCTTTGTATTGAAGAAACTGCGTACCATCATGTTACACTATACATATATTCCTTAAAAGGTCAATCATGGAAAAATATTCACTCCGACATATTATACGGCAAGGGCTGAATGGACTGTTCTATATATTCAGAAAGGAACTTAAAGCTACGATAAAAGATCAGGGAGTCCTGATATTTTTCCTGCTGGTTCCATTAGCTTACCCGTTGATATATGCTTTCATCTATACAAACGAGGTTGTTCGTGAAGTTCCCACAGCAGTGGTAGACGCGAATAACAGTTCTCAAAGCAGAAAATACATACGTATGGTAGATGGAAGTCCCGATGTACATATACAGTCTTATTGTGCCGATATGGAAGAAGCAAGGCTATTGCTTAAGGACCAAAAGGTATATGGCATTATATATATCCCTGAAAGCTTCAGTCAAGATCTGGCCGAAGGTAAACAAGCTCACGTAAGCATTTATTGCGACATGAGCGGAATGCTTTATTACAAAGCAATTTTGCTGGCAAATACAGAAACCTCCTTGAAAATGAATAAGGAGATTCAGGTAAAGAGATTAGGTAATACAACAGAACGACAAGATGAAATCAGTACAACTCCAATAGAATATGAGTCTGTTTCTTTGTTCAATCCACAAGACGGTTTTGCCAGCTTCCTTATTCCAGCTGTTTTAATACTTATTATCCAACAAACTCTATTGCTGGGAGTAGGTTTGTCTGCTGGAACAGCACGCGAAAACAATCGATTCCGCGACCTTGTACCTATCAGCCGGCAATACCAAGGGACATTACGCATTGTATTAGGAAAATCGCTTGCATACCTGATGATCTATGCTGTTATGTCGACATATATTCTCTGTCTGGTTCCTAAAATATTCAGCCTGGTACAGATAGCTCAACCAGCTACTTTATTCTGGTTTACTTTACCTTATCTGCTGGCATGTATTTTCTTTGCCATGACCTGCTCTATATTCATTCATCACAGAGAATCGTGCATGCTGATATTTGTATTTACCTCTGTACCTTTATTGTTTATATCAGGTATATCATGGCCAGGCGCAGCTATTCCTAAATTTTGGGAAATATTCTCATGGCTCTTCCCTTCTACGTTTGGAATAAACGGTTATGTACGCATCAATACCATGGGAGCAACATTACATGATGTCTTACCTATAATCAGGGGATTATGGATACAAGCCGTAGTGTATTTTATTACAACCTGTATCGTATACCGACGCCAAATCATGTTAAGTCGTAAACACGCGTTAGAACGATTAAAAACTTACCGGAATAAAAAGCGTCTTCAAGCAGGATAAATCCATATCCATATTTTAAAAAGCATTATAAAAAAACTCTTCTTTTATCATCTGTAAATGATTGTTTCCAGAAATAAAAGAAGAGTTTTTGTTTATCAATGTATCAATATCCTCGAACTATTCATGCAGACTTTCTATGTAAGTATATAGCTTCTTGTAAAAAGCATGCCGGGTTAATGTTGAAGCATCCCCCAATATAATCAGTTTCATACGAGCTCGGGTAATCGCAACATTCATACGTCGTAAATCATTCAGGAAACCAATCTGTCCTTCCTCGTTAGCACGTACCAAACTAATCAGAATCACATCACGTTCCTGTCCCTGAAATCCATCCACAGTATTAATGGTTATAGCCTGCCGGTAAGGCTTAAAAAAAGCATCATTCCGGACAAGACGGCGCAAATATTGTACCTGTGCTTTATATGGCGAAATCATACCCACATCAATCCGTTCATCCAAGAAACGTTCCCGTCCTATTTTGGTAATATAACCTTTCAGCTGCTCGATAGATAATTCAGCTTCCGACTTATTTATTCTTCCATAATTTTCACCAATAAACTCCTCATTACAATCTAATCCTTCAGTATTGATCCATTCAATAGGAGTATCAAAATCGAGAATGCTACGATATTTTACTTCAGGAGCAGACTGCAACATCCCTCCGTAAAACCATTCCGATGAAAAACGCATAATCTCATCATTCATACGATACTGGAGTTTCAGCAGTGAAACAGTATCGGGTTTATTCTTTACAATAGTCTGCATCAGCGTATGTCCCAGTCCTGCACGAAGAGCTTCCGGTGCCTTTACCGTCGGAGGAAGCTGACAATGATCTCCTGCCAATATCACCCGGTCGGCTTTCCGTATCGGAATCCAGCAGGCAGCTTCAAGTGCCTGAGCGGCCTCATCAATAAACAATGTTCCGAATTTCTGCCCTGTCAACAAGCGATTGGCACTGCCAACCAATGTGCAGGCAATTACACGAGCCTCAGAAAACAAAGATTCATTGATGCGAATTTCCAATTCTGTTGCACGGTCTTTCAGCGAATTAATCTTTTGCCGGACAGCTTCTCGTTCAGCGCCTTTTCTGCTCCTGGCATACAATTCGCGTATCGCTTTACGAATACTCCATAGCTGCGGATAGTCAGGATGAGATTCAAAACGGCGTTCATAAGTGAACGATAACATCTTATCATTCACCCGACTAGGATTTCCTATACGTAATACACTTACTCCTCTGTCGACTAGTTTTTCACTTATCCAGTCGACGGCCATATTACTCTGTGCACAAACCAATACCTGATTCTCGCGATGAAGAGTTTCGTATACAGCCTCTACCAGAGTAGTAGTTTTTCCCGTTCCGGGAGGCCCATGTACGATTGCTACATCCTTAGCATGAAGTACTTTATTTACAGCTTCCTCCTGCGTAGCATTTAACCAAGGAAAGCGCAAAGGATGAAACGAAAAAGTAGAAGCAGGTTGAGTTCCATGAAAGATATCACGCAACTCTGCCAAACGATTATTTTTTGCTCCGATAACTTGCTTTAAAGCCTCGAACATCAGGCGATAGCTTGTTTCATCAAAATAAAGTTGTACACCTACTACCTCTTTACTTTGCAAGGTAAGCAAAGCATCAACGGAAGGAAGAATCACAACCATCCGATCTTCATCCACGTAGTTTACTGTTGCGACAAAGTTCAGATAATTCAATTTACCCGAAACGTCTTGCGTAAAGAAACATACCGGACGTCCATATTCAAACTGATGTTCGATATCCTTGTCTTCACGCCGCTCAACTTCTATCACCAGCTGATTTAAGGCGTTATAATAATTTCGTCCCAGATTTAACGGATACCAGCACATACCGCGCTTGATTTTCCGTCCAATGCCCATCAGCTCTGTTTGCTGCTTAAACTGTTCCTTTTCGTATTCATATTCTACCTGCAACAATTCATATTGATGTTGCAAATAAAGTACAGGAGATTTTATACACGGATCTTCTCTCATAGGCTAAACATTTATTCCTTCTCACCTTCAGCCAGCATCTGTGCCCGCGACTTACTCTGGGTTACAACATAAACACCTACAAAAATCAATACCGCTGCCAATGCTTTGGTCCAGCCAAAGACTCCCATTCCTAAAAAGACTGATACTGTAGTTCCGACAATGGGCTGTATATAGTTATACATACTTACGACGGTAGGGCGAAGTGTCTTCTGACCTACGAGCATCAAAATATAGGCAAAGAATGTTCCGAATAAGACAACATAACCAACTTCCATCCATACCGTAGCAGAGAAAGACATAGTCGTCATTACTGAAAAATCACGGTAGGAAAAAGGAATGAAACAGATAGCCGCATAAGTAAACATCCATTTCATCAGTGTAAACACATTGTAGCGCGAAATAAGTTTCTTAAATATAGTCAGATAACAGGCAAAACTTACCTGAGCCGTTATGCACAATGCATCTCCCAAAATGCTGCCTCCTCCATCTACCGATCCGCCCTGATTGCTTAAAATCAGCATAAGCGCACCGATTGAGCCTAGAAATATACCAATAACCTTCTTGGGTGTAACAGGTTCTTTCAAAAAAAGTGCAGCCAATATCATAGTTACTATCGGCATGGTAGTAGTTACAATAGAAGCATCTATAGGAGATGTAAGCGACAAACCAAATGTAAAACATCCCTGATTGCACACAATACCCAACAGTCCGGCAAAGAAAAGTAACATCAAATCATGCGAACTAACTTTCTCCTTCGGAGCAAACAATGACGCAATCCAAAAACAAACCGCACCACCTATCATACGCATCGTAGCCAACGACAATCCGGTTATACCAGCTTCCATGGCCGCCTTTCCCATTGGCGACATCAATCCCCACATACTTGCCGCACCCAGCAAAGCAAGATGTGCTCTTATAACTTTTACATTCATGTTTTCTATCATATTTTTTACGATGCAAAGGTAAGAGTTATCCGAAAAAAGAGAGCTGTAAACATTGATTTATTCCAAGATTATCCGTATTTTTGTTTAAAGCGTATAAACAAATACAACCATGAAGAAGCAAGCCGACTACATTAAACGTATCGAAATTAAAGGTCTATGGGGAAGAAAGAATATCTCATGGGACTTACGTGCTGATGTCAACATTTTAAGCGGAGTAAATGGTATTGGTAAAAGTACAATTTTGAACAATTCCGTACGATATCTTAACGAACTGGAAGGGCATGCATTGACTAATGGCGTACAGCCGGGAGTTTCCTTCGTATTCTCTCCTGAAGATGCTAATTTCATCCGATTTGACGTAATCCGTAGTTTCGACCGTCCGCTAATCAATTCCGGACTGCTTGAAAAGATAGGAAACTCAAATGTAAAAACAGAACTCGACTGGCAATTATATCTGCTTCAGCGTCGCTATCTGGATTATCAGGTAAATATCGGAAACAGAATTATCGAACTGCTTACAAGCGGAGTTATAGAAGATCAGGCTCGTGCTGCTGAAGTTTCACGTCCCAAAACAAAATTCCAGGACTTAATGGATGATCTTTTCAGCGAAACCGGAAAAAAAATAAACCGCAGAAGCAACGAAATCTTATTCGAGCAAGATGGTGATATATTAACTCCTTACCAGCTGTCATCAGGAGAAAAACAAATGCTTGTCATTTTGCTTACCGTACTGGTACAAGACAATCAGCCATTCGCACTATTTATGGATGAGCCCGAAATATCTCTTCATGTAGAATGGCAACAACGGTTGATTTCACTCATCCGAAGCTTAAACCCTAATGTACAGATCATACTTACCACCCACTCTCCTGCCTTAATTATGAACGGATGGATAGATGCAGTGACAGAAGTAAGTGATATAACTACTCATTAAACAATTACGGCTATGGGAAAAAGACTTACAGAAAACCTTTCTTCACTCTATATTGGAGCAGCCAACAGTCTGAAGCCAAAACAAGCAAAAAGAAAAATCGTCGCATATGTAGAAAGTTACGATGACATATCTTTTTGGCGTTCCCTTCTGGCCGAATATGAGAATGACAAACGTTACTTTGAAGTCATGTTGCCATCCCGAAGTTCACTTGCCAAGGGAAAGAAATCAGTTTTGATGAACGAACTGGGAAGTCGTCTGGGAGAAAATATGATAGCCTGTGTTGACAGTGATTACGATTATCTTCTTCAAGGAAGGACTCAAACGTCACGGTATATCATCAACAGCCCCTACGTATTACAGACATATGCCTATGCCATAGAAAATTACCACTGCTATGCCGAAGGCTTACACGAAGCGTGTGTTACAGCTACGCTAAACGACCATAAACTGATTGACTTTCCTGCCTTCATGAAACTCTATTCAGAAATAGCCTATCCGCTTTTCATCTGGTCTGTATGGTTTTACCGCCAACATAATTTATCAGAATTTTCCTTACTAGATTTCTGCTCTTTCGTAAAGTTAGACCAAGTCAGTACACGTCATCCTGAAAAAAGTCTGGAAATCATGTCCAAAAAAGTCAACCGTAAACTTCATGAGTTAGAAAGACGACATGTAGAAGCCCTGGAAGAGATTGAAGATATGAAAAAAGAGTTCCGTACATTGGGAGTGTACCCGGACAATACTTACATGTTCATTCAAGGGCATCACATTATGGACAATGTCATACTGCGTCTGCTGATTCCGGTATGCACAGTACTCCGTCGCGAACGTGAACAACAAATACACGATTTAGCTTTACACGACATTCAGTTACATAATGAGCTCACAGCCTATCAGCGCAGTCAGGTTGATATAGAAGTGGTTATCCGTAAAAATCCTCATTACCAGTCATCACCTCTTTATCAGATGATCCGGCGAGATATAGAAGCATTTCTGAAAATAGCCAAATAAATATCTGAGAGTATGCCCCGAAAGACATCACGACACACTCTCAGAAAAAATTATATCTCATACCCTAACCTGATTAGTCCGACCCAATTACATTCACGAGTGTTGGCTATCAGATGGAAGGCAGGCTGTACATATCCACTTTTCCCAAACAAGAACTTACAAGTCAACTCACTTGCCCATTCATGTTCAGTTGTAAAATCTGCATAATCAGCAAACACACCTCCTTCTATTTTCTTATAACGCATTACAAGTCCACCACCTACATAACTACGGCATCCTTGTTTCTCTGTCGGATTTATGGAATATTGAAACAAAGCATACAGACCAGAAGAAAGTTTTTGTTCCGCATATCCCCAAAGTACTGTATTCAACTTTTTCTTTTCTTCCGTTTCACTATTTCCACTTTCATCACCAGCAGACATCCCACTATGTAAAGCAATGCCCATATAATAACCGCTATCATTGTTTTGATAATTTAATGATGTAATACTCAATATTCCATCCGTTTTCGGACAAAAACGAAAAACATTTTCCTTTCCGACAAACATGTTATAGCCGGTTCCATTATAAATGGAAGTTTCCATATGCCAGTTTCCCAGCTTCAACTTATAATCCATACCTACTGAAGCCACCGGATAATTTGCAATCGGATAATTAGCCGACAAAGTAGGGAATATACCGCATGAGCTATTGGTAAACAAAGATGTACACGGTGAATTAAAATAATCTTCATTCAGATTCCGTATTCCAACAAAAAGAGAAGAAGCCCCTACATGCCAGTTTATCCCTAATATGGCTAAAGCCAGAGGCAAGTTTTCCTCTTCAATATTCGAATATACTTGCAAATCATCAACCAGCTTCTTATCACTCGTTCGTGCCACACTGATAGAAGCAACCTCAATGTTAACCGAACTGCCTAAGGATTGCTGGAAATCAGTACGGAGTAAATTCACCCATTTTGCTCCTTTACGAAAATCAGTTTGAAATTCAGTAGTGTAGGTCAGATTAAAATCCTGAGCCGCAAGGTAATGGTTTGTAAATGTAACCATTACCATAGCAGCACACAAAACAAATCTCTTCACAATCATTTATCACAACCATTTTACAAATCGCTTGATATACCAGTTTTTTATCATTTGAGTCAGTACACAGTATGAAAGCAGAATACCGACAAGCCAGGGGAAATAGCTTAATGGCAAAGGTTCAAGTCCGATTGAAGTTCCGAAAGGAGAGAAAGGAATGATAATTCCAATAACCATTATCAGCACAGTCAGTCCGGTAACCTGCCACGAAGCACAACTTTGTATAAATGGTATTTTCTGCGTACGAATCATATGAACAATCAATGTCTGCGACAGTAAACCTTCTATAAACCAGCCCGACTGAAATAACGTCTGATGCTCCACAGAATTACAGCTGAACACATACCACATCACCAGATAAGTAACAATATCAAAAATAGAACTTATCGGTCCGATGAATATCATAAAACGGCTAATATCAGAAGCATCCCATTTACGAGGCTTACGGAGATAATCAGCATCCATACGGTCAAAAGGAATGGTAGTCTGCGAAATATCATAAAGCAAATTCTGAATCAGCAGATGAATCGGCAACATCGGAAGGAAAGGCAAAAATGCACTTGCAGCCATTACACTAAACATATTTCCAAAATTCGAACTTGCTGTCATCTTTATATACTTAGTGATATTTCCAAATGTTTTTCTACCCTCAAGCACACCATCTTCCAGCACCATCAAGTCCTTTTCCAGTAGAATAATATCTGCACTCTCTTTGGCTATATCTACTGCTGAATCAACCGAAATACCGATATCCGACTGACGCAAAGCAGCAGCATCATTAATACCGTCACCCAAGAATCCTACAGTATTCTGCTGCTCTTGAAGCAACATAATGATCTGTGTCTTCTGAATAGGAGTTAATTTAGAAAATACATTTGTCTTACAGACAGCCTGACGCTGTTCTTCCTCCTCCATGGCTTCGAACTGCGGTCCAGTCAGTGCGTTGCGGGTTTCTATTCCAACCTGACGGGCAATAGTCTGCACTACCGCATCATTATCTCCAGAAAGAATCTTCACTTCTATCCCGTGTTCATGCAGTTGCTTGATTGCGCTTGCTGCCGATTGCTTGGGAGGATCAAGAAATGCCAGATAACCAATGAGTACCATATCTTTCTCATCTTCTACCTTGAAATCACATTCCTTGCTCAAATAGCTTTTATGAGCAACAGCCAGTACCCGCATTCCCTGCTTGTTCATCTGCAAACTGATTTCCTGCGCTTTTTTTCTCAGCTCAGCGGAAAGCGGATGAACAGCTCCGTCGAACTCGGCATAAGAACAGATATCAAGCATTTCTTCTACTGCTCCTTTCGTAATAATCTGCCGTTTGCCCTGTTTGTCTTCCACAACAACCGACATTCTGCGGCGTGCAAAGTCAAAAGGAATTTCATCTACCTTTTTATAATTATCTTTCAGATACTCCAACGAAAGCTCCTTGATGTGCGAAAGAATCGCTTTATCCATCAGATTCTTCAATCCGGTCTGAAAGAAGCTGTTAAAATAAGCATGGCGCAAAATACGCTTGTCATTGTCACTCGAACCATCCGCATTGATATACTTCTCCAACACAATCTGATCGCATGTCAATGTACCAGTCTTATCGGTACAAAGAATATTCATAGCACCGAAATTCTGAATGGCATTTAAATCCTTGACAATTGTCTTCTTTTTCGACATTGCCACTGCTCCCTTAGAAAGATTCGCAGTTACAATCATCGGAAGCATTTCAGGAGTCAGCCCCACAGCTACAGAAATAGCAAAAATAAACGCATCAAACCAGTCGCCTTTGGTCAACCCGTTCACAAGGAATACAAACGGAATCATCACCAGCATGAAACGTATAAGCAAAATACTCACTTTATTGATTCCCTTGTCGAACGCAGTTGCAGCCCGATGTCCGACGATACTTTTCGCAATGGTTCCCAGATAAGTATTATTCCCTGTTTCAAAAACGATACCGGTAGCAGAGCCACTTACCACATTCGAGCCCATATAACAAATGTTATCCAGTTCGACTACACTACCTTTATTATATTTCTTTCCTTTTACTTCCGGATGCTTCTCAATGGGATCAGACTCTCCGGTAAGCGAAGACTGGCTGACAAACAAGTCCTTAGCCTCAATAATACGAATATCGGCAGGTATCATGTCACCGGCAGCAATCATCACAACATCTCCAGGAACCAGTTCTGCTATATTAATTTCTTCATCATGATTTCCAGCCCGCTTTACATAACAAGTATTGGTAACCATCTTCAGTAGTGCTTCACTCGATGCATTAGCTTTCCACTCTTGACAGAAGCGAAGAATAGCACTGAAAATTACCATTGTAGAGATAATAACGATAGCGGTCCAATCTTGTTCTCCTGGAGCCGCAAGCAATACATCAAGCACAAACGATATAACAACCAGTCCTGTCAATACCCCAATAAAAGGATTTATAAATGCCTTGATGAAAGTAGAAAGCGGATTTTTCTTTTTCTCATGCTCCACCTCATTTCTACCATAAACAGACTGCCTCTTTTCCACTTCATCAGCCGTAAGCCCGATTCGGCTTGTTTGAAAATAGCTAAAGACAGAGCCGAGTGGCTGAGTTGCTGCCAGAAAAACTTTTTCTGCATTGAAGGCAAATTGTTCCTTACGCTTTTTCTTCTTCCACATTGTTACTTCAATTTTGATTAGGTTACTACTCATGTTTCCTTTTCACGCCGCAAAAGTAGGCAAGACACACGAAGACAGCCGTTAGAAAACTATTAGAGTGGTATTAGAAAACTATTAGAATCTGAAACAGTTTTCCAATACCACCCTAACAACCTCAATTGATAAGGATAGAAGAATAAAGTAAACAAGTTGCCAAAAAGTCTTATACATGAGGTAGTTCTACAACAAAAGTTGTACCTTCACCTTGCTGAGAATGAACCGAAATATTTCCCTGATGGAGATGAATTATCTTCTGTGAAAGTGTCATTCCAATACCATGTCCACCTACTTTCTTGTCCTGTTCTCCACGGTAAAACAAAGTAAAGAGATGCTGCTTATCGGTTTCAGACATCCCAATCCCGGCATCCGACAAACGTACAATTGTCCATTTATCCCAATAGGATATCTGCACAAACGAAGATTTATCAGCCGAGTACTTACAATTATTTTCTATCAGGTTAGAAAAAGCGATATTCAACAAATAAAGATTTCCTCTGACAGTAATCATGCGGTCGTCATCCGCTTCTTCCTGCTCGAACAACAAATCAATGTGATAATCCGGATGAGCACGCAATATCACCTCTCTTACATCAAGCAGTAATTCATCCAGCCGGATTTCCTGCATTTTGATCTGTTCTTTCTGATAGTCCGCCTTAGCAAGGTTAAGCAAACCATCTACCAGACTATTCATCCGCCGGGCATCTTGCAATACATTTTGCATTGCCTGTCTGTACTGTTCACCGGTCCGTTCTTTTTGCAACGACAAATCCAGCTCGGCAATGAGCGCTGCAAGTGGTGTACGTATCTCATGCGACACATTGCTGACAAACATCTTTTGAGAGTTGAATGATACTTCCAGCCGCTCCAGCAAGGCATTAAAAGCAGTACTAAGTTCTCCCAGTTCATCTTTTTCATTCTTCACCGGAAGACGCCTGTTGATATGTAATGCAGTTATCGTTTCAGCCTCTCTTACAATATCACGTATCGGCTTCAGCGATGCCCGGGCGAGAAAATATCCAGCCACGAACAACAGCGACAATCCTACAACAAACAAGATAAGCAATGTCTTCTGCAATTCAAACAAATTGCCATAACCATATCCGTCGTAAGCAGCAGCGGTCACTATATAATCTTTTCCCCCAAACGAATAGAGCATCCCGATAGCCTGATACTTGCCAATATAAAATTCCATTTCTTTCTTTTTCAGGATACGGTCCACCATTGCATGGTCTTCTTTAATGATATCGTTCTGTATGGCATCGTGATAAAGCATCCGGAAGTCAATAGAATAGACAGCTACTTCCACTTCATTGATAAACTTTTTATTGTTCAGATAAATAGACTGCATGGTCTGCGCGTCAACCTGATTCTGAAGAAACAAATGAGCCTTTGTAACTGCCTCACTTTTCAAATCGTGGAAAAAAGTCCGACTACGCGTATGTTCACTTACCAGATAAATCAATACCATGCACAACAGAAAAACTGCTGCCGTAACACATGTATTCTGTAAAGTCAGCTTTGTCTTTATTTTCATAACTTATCCGTTAAAATAAAACCAATCCCGGGTTTCGTATGAATGAGTTTGACATCAAACTCCTTGTCAATTTTCTTACGCAGATAGTTGATATACACATCTATGAAATTCGTTCCCGTATCAAAATGTGTATTCCATACTTTTTCAGCTATCTCCACACGGCTTATTACTTTTTCCGCATTTTCAACCATATAAAGCAACAGGTTATATTCTTTCGGAGACAATTTTATTGCTTTCCCCTGCCTTTTTACCTCTCTAAGATTCAAATTGATTGTCAAATCAGCATATTCAATCTGTTCAGGCGCATCGGCTACGATTTCTTTATTTCGTTTCAGCAATACTTTCACGCGCGCTGTAAGCTCCCTGAAATCGAATGGCTTAGTCATATAATCATCCGCCCCGGCATCGAATCCGTCCAGTTTGTCATCGGTAGATCCCAAAGCAGTCAGCATCAGAATAGGAATCTTTTCATTCTGTTTGCGGATTTCCTTGCAAAGCTCGAATCCGTCCATCTTTGGCAAGATAATGTCTGATATAACCAGGTGAAAAGAATAAGTCTGAAAAAGACGCAGTCCCATAGCTCCGTCATATGCCACCATCGTCTGGTAACCATTTTCTTCCAGTCCGGCTTTCAACAAGTCGGCAACTCTTTTTTCATCTTCTACAATCAGTATAGTCTGCATATTCAGTAATTTTTCTAATGATCTTTTTTACCTGCAAGTATGGACTTCAGGGTATATTGTCAATGCTATCTATTTACAAATGTAATCAATTTATCCCATAAACAAAGATATTCGTTTCTTCACACTGTAAAAGTGACTCTCCAGAAGTTCTAAAATATCAGAACACTTTTTTCTAAAAAATGATCTTATACAATCCACCAAACATAAATAAGGAAAAGAAAAAAATTCTTAATTTCGTGCCTAAAAATACAGATACAACATTTCAACATGAAAAAACTAAAAATAGGATTAGTACTGTTTGCCGGTACATTCGCTTTCCAAGAATTAACAGCTCAAAATATCAGTGGAAAACTAGTAGATGAAAACAATCAGCCATTACCATATGCCAACGTAGTATTATTATCTCTTCCCGATTCGACCTTTATAAGCGGGACAATCAGTAACGAAAATGGTAGTTTTACACTGCAAGCTACATCAGAAAAACAGATTGTACGCATTTCTTCCATCGGTTATGCAACAATATATAAACCTATCCACCCAACTGATATGGGTATCGTGCAGTTAACATCTGATGCACAACTGTTAGGAGAAGTAATAGTAAAGGGGAACTTACCAGTTACACGAATGAAAGGTGATGCTATGGTAACCAGTGTTGAAAACAGCGTATTAAGCAAAGCTGGTTCGGCTAATGATGTACTAGGAAAAATACCGGGAATAACCAAGACGCAAGACAGTTATGAAGTTTTCGGAAAAGGAACTCCTCTGATATATATAAACGGAAGAAAACTGAATGACCTGACCGAACTGGAACAGCTTAATGCAGATGAAATAAAAAATGTAGAAGTCATACGTAATCCTGGTTCAAGATACGATGCAACCGTCAAAGCTGTTATACGCATCCAAACAGTAAAAAGACAAGGAGAAGGCTTCGGATTTAACTTACGGTCCAGCTATTATCAGTCAAAAAATACAGACTGGATCGAACAGGCCAACCTGAATTATCGTCATCACGACCTGGATATTTTCGGCTCCATTTACTTTAGTAATATGAAGTATATACAGGATTATACCGTTATTCTTAAGAAAAGAGGAACGCAGGAATGGACCCATAACATGAACAGTTTCAACGATAATTTATCCAAGATACTGGAAGGCAATATCGGATTCAATTATCAAATAAACGACAAGCATACATTGGGAATGAAATATCAACCTAACAAACAGCTTTCTTCAGATGGATCCAGAGAAACCTATACACATGTAACCACCGACAATCAGCTTTACGACGAAATATATTCTACCGCCAACAATTATACCGACGATGATTGGGGACATGAAATCAATGCATATTATAACGGTATAGTCGGTACTGCGAATATTGATTTCAATATAGACTATTTCCAAAATGGTAGCCGGGAATACTCCAATGTAAAAGAGTTGAGTGAAAAGTATGAAGATCGCGATGTACATTCAATAGGAGATGTAAAGAACCGTCTGGTTGCCGGAAAACTCATAGTTTCCTTGCCTTTAGGAAAAGGAACACTTGCCGTAGGAAGTGAGGTAACCTATACACATCGAAATGATGATTATCTTAATGAAGAAAATTATGTACCCACTTCATACAGCAAGCTTAAAGAAATAAATGCTGCCGGATTCGCAGAATATAGCCAGAACTTCCCGTGGGGCGACTGGTCTGTTGGAGTAAGATACGAACATGATAAATTCGACTATTTCGAGAATAACCAACACATAGACGAACAGAGCCGGACATTCGACAATGTATTTCCTCATCTGTCGTTCTCTACCAAATGGGGAAATATACAGACCCAGTTAAGTTACACAGCAAAAACAGTCAGACCTTCTTATCAACAGCTTAGTAACAATGTTTCCTACTCAGACCGTTTCACCCAGCAAAAGGGAACTCCGACACTTCGCCCAACCATTATACACGACCTGTCATTGGCTGCCGTATGGAAATGGTTACAGCTCAGTCTGTCTTACAGTCAGACTAAAAACTGGATATTATATTGGGGTGAATTGACAGAAGAAGATGGTTCACAGACCATGTTAAGCTATCGTAACTGGAATAAATCCATTCCAACTTTCTCAGCTTTTCTTTCGGCCTCACCTAAAATAGGCTGCTGGTCACCAATGATTGGAATAGGTGTAAAAAAACAATGGCTTACAGTAGAATCCTTTAGCAAACCTTTCGATATGAAAACTCCAGTTTATGTAGCAAACTTCAATAATACCATCGAATTGCCAAAAGAATTTATTATCGGACTGGATGCCAATATCCAAAGTAAAGGTGCTTATCAGAATATTTACATAGAACATCCGACAGGCAGCATAAATCTGTCTGTCAGAAAAAGTTTCTTGAAAGATGCTCTCAGTGTTGAATTGAAAGGCAGTGACTTACTCGATACAAACAAAGATTATTATCACTTATATTCTGGAGATTATAATATTTATCAAAAAAATTCTTACGATAATCGTGAGTTTTCTGTAACAATAAGATACAAGTTCAATACAGCCAAGAGCAAATACAAAGGTACCGGAGCCGGTGAAAGCCAGAAAAACCGTATGTAATTTGTAGATATTATCAGTAAAAACACACATAATTTTGCTTCAATCCAGGTAATAAATTGATAAACCGATAATGGACCAATAAAGGAAATTTGTAACAATTAGAGGTCAACAAAAAAACATGCTGATAAATGCAGAAAAACATCTCGATATTTTCAAAAAAATTGTAGAAATTTCCAGATGTTTTGTACAAAAAATCTAGCTATTCTGCTGAGCTTTTTAAAAGAGTTCACAGAGAGTAAGAAAAGAGAAAAGAACGTTTTTCTCATAATAAAGGAAAGAAAAAAATAGCCTGCCCGGACAACGATTTCCTCGTCGTTCAGGCAGGCTATTATATGTATCTCAAGAATTATTTTTCAGGAGTATTTTCCAACGTTGCAGTCAGGAAGTCATAGAACTTCGAAACTGAAGGAATGTGACAACGTTCTTCCGGAGTATGCGGGCACTGCAAAGTAGGACCGAAAGAAATCATATCAAGTCCCGGAACTACTGCTCCGATAATACCACATTCCAGTCCGGCATGTATAACCTTCACTTCAGGAAGTTCGCCAAACTGTGCCTTATACGATTCCTTCATGGCGTGAAGGATAGGAGAATTAACATTTGGTTCCCATCCTGAATAGCTGCCCGAACGTTCTACATGCATACCAGCCATAGAGAAGCAGCTTTCGATAGCTGTATTACGGTAATCTTTCATTGATTCACGAGAACTACGTGTCAAAACTTTAACAGCTGCCTTTCCATTGGCAATTTCAACAATGGCAAGGTTAGAAGATGTTTCTACTGTATCAGGAATAGTCGGGATGAAACGTTCTACTCCGTTAGGACATGCATAGATAGCATCTACCAAGTTATCACGGATTTCTTCAGGAACCATGTACTTCGGCAGTTCCACACGTTCTGCCTTAAAGCTCAGTCCTTCTTCGATTGTAGCAAATTCATCACGCCATACTTGTTCACACTCACCAACGAATGCCAGTACATCTTCTACTTCTGTTTCGGGCACAGTGATCACAACTTCGCATTCACGAGGAATAGCATTACGCATGTTTCCACCTTCCCACGATACCAGACAAGCTTCATCGTATGCAATAACCTGATTCAGGAAGCGAGCCATAAGCTTGTTTGCATTGGCATGTCCCCAGCCAATCTGTATACCAGAGTGACCACCACGCAGACCTTTCAGAGTAACTTTCAAAGCAACATCTTCCGGATCGGTTTCTTCTTCCTTATATTCCAGTGTAGCTGTCAGATCTTCACCACCGGCACAACCGATATACAGCTCACCTTCTTCTTCAGAATCGAGGTTCAGCAAAATATCGCCTTCTATTTCTCCAGGTTTCAAGCCGAAAGCGCCATACATACCAGTTTCTTCATCGGCAGTGATCAGTGCAACCAATGGGCCGTGTTTTAATGTTTTATCTTCCATTACAGCCATGATTGCAGCTACCCCCATACCGTTGTCCGAACCAAGTGTAGTGCCTTTTGCCTTCACCCATTCACCGTCTACATAAACCTGAATAGGATCGTTTTCGAAATCATGCTGTGTATCTTTGTTCTTTTGTGGAACCATATCCATGTGTGCCTGCAAGATAACCGTCTTACGGTTTTCCATGCCCGGAGTGGCAGGCTTGCGGTAAATAATGTTTCCAGCCTCATCCTGAAAAGCTTCAACACCAGCATTCTTACCGAACTCCAGTAAAAATGACTGAACTTTTGCCAAATGTCCTGACGGGCGAGGCACTTGAGTTAACGAATAAAAATGCTTCCACACATTCTGTGGAGCCAGAGAAAGAATTTCATTCATAGGTTTTAGTTTTATTTTTATTTGTAAGCGGCAAAGCCACCAGTCCATATATTCCTAACAAAATTAATAAAAAGGTTTGAATACCATGCACTAAAAGCGCAAATATTCCTGCATCTTCCTTACTTACTCCGTACATCATCATCATGGTGATGACAGCAAAGTGCCACGGACCTGCTCCATTCGGTGTAGGAACAATAACGGCAATACTCCCTACCACAAACAATACCAGTCCGGCAACCCAGCCTAGTCCGGCAGAAAAGTCGAAACAGTAAAACGTCAGATAAAAATGCAGATAATAACATAACCAGATAGCAATAGTATAAATGATATACAATACCGGACGGTGTACCTGACGGATGGAAAGACATCCCAGCCAGACATTTTTAATCAGTCCTCTGACCTTAGCAAAAATTGTCAGATTACGTATCAGCCAGAAAAGCAGAACCAAAACCGCTGCTATACAGATTAACGTTATATAAAAATTAGTCGACGAAAACAAATGCAGAAAAAAAGCTCCGTCAGTACCTGTTATACGAAAGAAACGGGCAAAGACTCCTGACTGAAGCAACAGCGTACCTGCGGTAATAAGCAGTACACAGACAGAATCAACTAAACGTTCGGAAACGACCGTTCCAAGAGATTTGGAAAAAGAAACATTGTCATATTTTGCAAGTATGCCGCAGCGCGAAACCTCTCCTACCCGAGGCAAAACCAGATTGGCCGCATAAGCAATAAATATGGCATACACACTATTCGAAATTTTAGGATGTTCACCAAGAGGAGCTAATGCCAGGTTCCAGCGCCACCCGCGAAACAGATGACCGAAGACGCCAAAAACCAGTGAAAAAAGCATCCAGCCATAATTCATACCTCCGTCCATCACCTCATAAACATGCCGGAAGTTGAATCCATGATACGTCCATAGCAAAATAACCGCCCCTAACACCAAAGGCAAAGCTACCTGAAAGACTTTATTTATGAGTTTTTTTATATCAGTTCGTTCCAAAACCTAATCATTTATTAAAGATTAATGCTTACATTTGCACGATGCAAAGATAATATCTTGCTAGAATAAATCTTTATTTATATCGAGAAAATACATACGGAATGAAATTAGTTAAACCGAAAAAGTTCTTAGGACAGCACTTTCTGAAAGACTTGCAAGTGGCAAAAGACATAGCCGATACAGTAGATACCTGCCCTGACCTGCCGATATTGGAAGTAGGACCTGGTATGGGAGTGTTGACGCAATTTCTCATCCCGAAAGGAAGACCGGTAAAGGTAGTAGAACTGGATTTTGAATCAGTTGCTTACCTACGGGAGAATTTTGCAGAGCTGGGTGACAATATTATTGAACAGGACTTTCTGAAAATGGATTTATCTGCTCTGTTCAATGGAAACCCTTTTGTCCTGACAGGTAACTATCCGTATAATATCTCCAGCCAGATATTTTTTAAAATGCTCGATTACAAAGATCTGATACCTTGCTGTACAGGCATGATACAGAAAGAAGTAGCCGAACGTATCGCCGCTTGTCCGGGAAACAAGACATACGGTATTCTGAGCGTACTGATTCAGGCTTGGTATAAAGTAGAATATCTGTTTACTGTACACGAGCATGTGTTTAATCCTCCTCCTAAAGTTAAAAGTGCCGTAATACGCATGACACGCAACGAAACCAAGGAGCTGGGATGTAACGAGAAGCTGTTCAAGCAAATAGTAAAAACTACGTTCAACCAACGTCGCAAGACATTGCGTAACTCCATTTCTCCGATACTGGAAAAAGGGAACCCACTCAGTGCAGATCCTATATTCAACAAACGTCCGGAACAGTTATCGGTAGAAGACTTCATAGAATTGACCAACCGGGTGGAACAGGCACTCGCAACTGAGTAAGGTATGGAAAGCGAAGAAATTAAAAAGGTATCAGAACTGATCGAAAATAAAAAATCGGAGGAACTAAAAGAGTTTCTGCAAGAACTGCATCCAGCTGATATTGCCGAATTGTGCGATGAACTTGATGCAGAAGAAGCGCGCTCCATTTATCTGTTACTCGACAATGAAAAAGCTGCCGACGTACTGATTGAAATGGATGAAGACGCGCGTAAGAAATTCCTCGAAATATTGCCTTCGGAAACTATTGCCAAACGTTTTGTCGACTACATGGACTCTGATGATGCTGTAGACATCATCCGTGACATGGACGAGGACAAGCAGGAGGAAATTCTTTCGCACATCGAAGACATCGAACAGGCAGGCGACATTGTAGATCTGTTGAAATACGATGAAGATACAGCCGGTGGTTTGATGGGTACAGAAATGGTTATCGTAAATGAAAACTGGAGTATGCCCGAATGCCTTCGCGAAATGAGAATTCAGGCCGAGGAAATGGACGAAATCTACTATGTGTATGTAGTAGATGACGATGAACGGTTGCGTGGAGTATTTCCTTTAAAGAAAATGATCACCAGCCCATCGGTTTCGAAAGTAAAGCATGTAATGAAAAAAGATCCGATATCGGTACATGTAGATACACCGCTGGAAGAAGTAGTACAGGTCATCGAGAAATACGACTTGGTGGCTGTTCCGGTAGTAGACAGTATCGGACGCCTGGTAGGACGTATTACAGTAGACGACGTAATGGATGAAGTTCGCGAACAGGCCGAAAGAGATTACCAGTTGGCTTCCGGTTTGTCACAGGACGTAGAATCGCACGATAATGTATTCCGTCAGACAACGGCACGTCTCCCCTGGCTGCTCATCGGTATGCTGGGAGGTATCGGAAACTCCATGATATTGGGTAATTTTGATACAACTTTTGCGGCACATCCCGAAATGGCCCTGTATATTCCGCTTATCGGTGGAACAGGAGGAAATGTAGGAACACAATCGTCTGCTCTTGTCGTTCAGGGACTTGCCAACAGTTCGCTCGACTCTGGAAATACTTTTCAGCAAATATTAAAAGAATCGGTCGTTGCTCTTATTAATGCAACAATCATTTCCATGCTGGTATATATTTACAACTTTATCCGTTTTGGAGCAACCGCTACAGTCAGTTATTCTGTTTCCATCAGCCTGTTTGCCGTAGTTATGTTTGCTTCTATTTTCGGTACACTCGTTCCCATGACATTGGAAAAACTGAAAATTGATCCGGCAATTGCTACCGGACCGTTTATATCAATTACCAATGACATTATAGGTATGATGATGTACATGGGAATCACCGTATTGCTTTCTTAAATATTTTCATACATGGAGGCTTGTTCTTATAAATACTGAAACAGCCTCCATGCCTTTTATTCTTAATAAGGAATCCCCAAAACTTATTTAATGCAAAAAAAATTTAGAAAAAAATATTGAAAATCAGATTTTATTCTTTTAATTTGTAACTACGGATTAAGATAAGCCGACATAATTCTTTAAAATCTATATACGATGGAAGTAAATGAAACAACCCGCCCACTAACTGAAGTTCCGGCAGAAAACACTCCCGAAACTCCGGTTTCTACTGTTGAGAATGATGAAAAGACGTTGTATTCTCCAAAACAAACGCAAGAAGAAGTAATAGAACGCTTAACAGAAATCAACAATAATGCCTGCGATGCAGACAAACAAGAAATAGACTACCTGAAACAAACGTTCTACAAATTGCACAAAAGCGAGCAAGATACAGCGAGAAAGAACTTTATCGAGCAAGGCGGAAACCCTGAAGATTTCACTCCGGCCCCCGACCCGCTGGAAGCTAAATTCAAGGAAATCATGAGTTCCATCAAAGAGAAACGCAGTGCTATGGCAGCAGAACAGGAACAGGAAAAAGAAGAAAACCTGCAAAAGAAGCTCGAAATCCTGGAAAAGATGAAAGCGCTTACCGAAAATACGGAAGATACAGGAAAGATCTATAACGAATTTAAGCAGCTTCAGCAGAAATGGAATGAAATCAAACAGATTCCTGTTGGTAAAATAAACGAATTGTGGAAAACATATCAGCTTTACACTGAAAAGTTCTATGACATGGTAAAGCTTAACAATGAATTCCGTGAATATGATTTCAAAAAGAATCTGGAACAGAAAACCTATCTGTGTGAGGCAGCCGAAAAACTGGCAGAAGAACCAGATGTTGTATCAGCTTTCCATCAATTACAAAAATTACATCAGGAATTCCGCAGTATCGGTCCTGTTGCCAAAGAACTGCGTGAAAGTATCTGGGCACGGTTTAAAGCCGCTTCTTCAGCAGTAAACCGCCGCCATCAGCAACACTTTGAAGCTCTGAAGGAAAAAGAACAGAATAATCTGGACCAGAAGACTGTTATCTGCGAAATTGTAGAGTCAATGGAATATGATACATTCAAGACTTTCGCCGACTGGGAAGACAAAACTCAGGAAATTCTCGCTTTGCAAGCTAAATGGAAAACTATCGGATATGCTCCGCAAAAGATGAATGTGAAAATATTCGAACGTTTCCGTGCAGCCTGCGATGAGTTTTTCAAACGTAAAGCTGCTTTCTTCAAGTCTGTAAAAGAAAGCATGGCCGAAAATCTTGAAAAGAAAAAAGCTTTATGCGAAAAGGCAGAAGCTCTGAAAGACAGCACTGACTGGAAAGAAACTGCAGAAATTCTGACTAAATTGCAGAAAGAATGGAAAAACATCGGTCCTGTTGCCAAAAAGCATTCAGACGCTGTATGGAAACGCTTTATCGGAGCTTGCGATTATTTCTTTGCACAAAAGAATAAAGCTACTTCTTCACAACGCTCGGTAGAGTTTGAAAACATGGCAAAGAAAGAGGAAATCATCAAACAGCTGGCTGCACTTGACGCATCGGGAACAACAGATGAAACAACATCGGAACAAACACGTGCTTTAATGAAAGAATGGAACAGCATAGGTCATGTTCCGTTCAAAGAAAAAGACCGTTTATACAATGAGTTCCACGGCTTGATAGATAAACTGTTTGACAAACTGAATATTTCAGCTTCTGAAAAGAAATTAAGTAATTTCAAATCGGGTTTGAATAAAGGTGACAATTTATACCGTGACCGTGAAAAACTGGTACGCACATACGAAGGGCTGAAAAATGACATTCAGACTTATGAAAATAATTTAGGATTTTTATCGTCTGCTTCGAAAAAAGGTAATACCCTTGTAACTGAAATTACCCGTAAGATTGAACGCTTGAAAGGTGAAATGGAACTGGTTTTGAAAAAAATACAAGCTATCGATGAAAAGCTGAACGAAGAATAAACCAAACAAAATTCATATTTTAGAATAAGAGTACCGATTTTTTCAAAAAGTCGGTACTTTTTATTTATTAGCCCTAAACTGAAGAATACAAATTTCCAGACTATTATCTACAAAAAAATTCCTTCAGACAATCCAGTGAAGATATCTGAAGGAATAGATAACAGGAGTTTTTACTATCAGGAACGTTTACGTTGCGGACGTTCCTTTTTCATCTGTTCGAAAGCTTCTTTCTGTTCATCTGTCAGCAAAGAAGTGATTTTCTCATTTAGCTTTTCCATTTCACTTCTCCGCTCCTCACGTGAAAGTTCTTTCTTGAAAAATTCCGTATAAAGTTCAGTAATCTGCTTTTCCTGCTCATCAGTCAGGTTCAGCTTCTTGTCGAGCTTTTCTACTATCTGTTCTGGAGTACGAGTTCCTCCTCTGCGCTGAGCATCAACTGTATGTATGCCCAGTAAGGCTACTAAAGCCAGAAAAATAATTTTCTTCATGACAATTGTCTTTTAGTAATATTTATCGAATCGTATATACAAAACTTATCATAGCATAAGGTTTCAGTACATTGCTGTTGATATAATCGTAATAGTTGCTTCCGATACTATGAGTAAAAGCCTGATTCTGCTTCAGCACATCAAAAGCTTCCACCCTGATTTCGGCTGCATTGTTTTTCAGGAATTTTTTACCTAGTGACAGATTCCATAAGAAATAATCTTCTGTACCTGTATCCAGACCAGTATATCCGATATAGTCGAACGTACTGCGGAAAGTAAGTCCCCAGAAGAATGTCCATCCCAACTTTGCTGAAGCTGTATGAGTAACATAATCACTACCTGTAGCTGTATCCAAAGAACTGAACATCTTATTGATACCAGCTGAATAAGACGCAGTAAAATCAAGGTTATTACTGATATTGCTACCAATAATAATCTTCGGTATCAGATTCAGTTCACGCGTCTTACTTTCTATTCCGTCGAAAATAGTAGGTACATTGGCATAATTAGCCGAAAGGCTGAGGTTGATATTACTCCGAATAAAATCAATAGGGAAACCATAAGTCAGCATCGACTGCAAACTATAGTAACCATCCATATTTACCGGACGAGTAAACTGTGCTCCCTTACTCAGTGTGACCGACGGAGTAAGCTCCATATCTTCTTTTGCAACGAAAGTACTATCGGCTACATAATCTTGTTGTATGGTAGCCCCAACCATGGCAATAAACGTATGTCCAGACTTTGTCGTACGCAAATAACGCAGATTTGCCGTATGTGACAACTGCTGGTTAAGGTCCGGATTTCCCGCAGAAAGAAAAAGCGGATTGGAATTATCTATAACATTCTGCAAGCTCGTAACCGAAGGAGCAGATGATTTGCTGCGATAACGTAACTGTAGCGAATTGGTCCGATCTAAAGAATAACGCATGGTAAACGATGGCAATATAGAAAAATACCTGTGCGACAAATTGTCTGCCTGCGGATAGACCATATCACCTCTCAAATCTGCCCATTGTGCATCAACTCCCAGCATAGCATTGAATTTACCGGCACGATAACGAAGTCCTACACTTCCTGCCTGAGTAAGATAGCCCGACTGATACTCATTCGACAGGCTTTCATCCAACTGATCGTAAAGATCGCTCACCGCAGACTTCTTATACGTCTTACGGTCATTTTCTGAATCGGTATAACTCAACTTATATCCTAACTGCAACTGCATATAGTCGGTTAACCTTTCCGTATAACTCAGATTAGAACGCAAGGTATATTGACGGTTCAATGTCTGCTTCCACTGACTGTAGCTGTCTGTTTCCGACAAGCCGTCGGCACTATACAATGTATTAAGATAATCTGTATATGTATTTCCATCGGTATTGCTCATTTTCCCACTGAGCATCAACGACAGGGTACGTCCTTCCTTCAGGAAACGATGACGCAAGATAAGGTCAGCTCCAACATTGTAAGCATCATTTTCTCCCAACGTAGCAGTTTCTGTTTCATTATCAGACATGCCATTCAACAGATTCAGTCCCTGAAGCAATCCATGACTGTCATTATTCTGAAAGCTCAATGTTGGACGAAACTGTAACGAGGTTCTATTACTTATCTGATAATCCAGTTTCATATTAAAACGATGGTTCCAGTTCTTCATAGAGCTTTCCTGATACTCACTGTAAGTCATTCCAGGAAGAGATGAGTCGAAATATTCACGTTCGGTCTGCTGCTGTGTCAGATTGTCCGACTGATTAAAAAAGTAACTGCCTGTCACCTTCCATTTCTCTCCCCACTGATCCACATAGTTTATACCAAGTCCGTTCGACGAAGTAACACCTCCTGTACTGCCTACCATAAAATCAGAAGCGTTTCCACCAGAAGCACCTCCACGTCCTCCGTTACGACCACCTCCACGCCGCTTACCACTTGCTCCAGAAGACATAACTCCCGCTAAATCCTCCTGCGAGAAGTTCTGCTGGTTCACATTGTTCGACATACCCAACAATGAAATACGACGATCTTCATTGAAGAAATTTACATTACCGTTTACCTTATAACGATCCTCAGTACCGTATCCTGCCGACACTTCACCAAAAGTTCCCTGGCGGAATCCTTCCTTCGTCACAATATTGATAGTTTTTACTTCTTCGCCATCATCGAACCCGGTAAATTCTGCCTGCTCACTTTTTTTATCGAAGACCTCGATACCTGCAATAATATCAGAAGGTAAATTCTTAATGGCGAGATTCACATCTCCATCGAAAAATTCCTTCCCATCTACTAGCACCTTTTTCACTTCCTCTCCTTGAGCCTGAATACTTCCACCTTCTACAACAATCCCCGGCATCTTAGCCAATAAATCTTCGGCTGAACTTCCTTGCATTACTTTAAAGGCCTCAGCATTATACAGCAAACTGTCTCCTTTCTGCTCGGCACGTGTAGCACGCGCATTATCAGATACCTCATCCAGCAGGTTTACATCCTCGCGCATCGTTACATTAACCTTTTTTTCTCCAGAGGAAGGAATAATAACGGCTTCCTTATATGTTTTATATCCTACATATGAAATCTGTAGCGTATAAGTACCTGCCGGAAGTTTCTTAAATTGAAACATTCCTTTCAGATCGGTAGATGTATAGTTGATTTTTCCATCCCCAGCTATCAGTTGAACCGTAGCCGAAATCAATCCCTCTCTACTCTTCTGATCTGTCACAACTCCCGAAAGTGTCTGTGCAAAAACAGAGAGTGAACATAATAAAGCAACTCCTAAAAAAACAAATCTTACCCTCGTAAACATACTCACTTTATATAATTTTTTCCTATTCCATTTCTTTACTTCAACAAAAATAATCTACTTGCAAATACAAAATATGTTCTCTCAACAAAGTAGTGGTAAACAACATCAATGTAGTGGTGAACACCACTTTGCTTATTTCTTCAAACCGGCAGAAACTTTTATTTTTGCAAAAAAGAACAAGTTATGTGGCAAATTAAAAAGTTACCGTTTTACATCGATCTGATATTCTGTCTGGTGTTATTACCGGCTATGATGACCTTGCTGCCTATCGAACGATGGCTGATAAACAATTCACTATTCGTATACCTGTTGGTTTCATGGTTGTATATCGTATATATCCTGAACCGCCGCTTTATCATGCCTTTTATGTTTGCCGGGAAAAAACGTTTTTGGATAGCTGTTTCTCTTATTTTACTTACAGCTGTTGGTACTTACCTCATAACTCGCTATCAAATGGAAGTCCCGTTACACCACATGAGACGTACCCGACTTTTACAACATATCCCAAAAATCAAACTTCAGCAACAAGCTGTATGGTTTCTGTATGTAGTTGTGGTTGCCTTTAGTGCAGCTGTAGGACTACTGACTCAACTTTATCACCAAATAATGGAACGACAAGCTGTAGAATTTGAGAAGAAAAAAGCCGAACTGGCACTTTACAAAGCACAGATTAATCCTCATTTTCTTTTCAATAATCTGAATACTCTATATGCTATGGTAGTAACAGGATCTCCTAAAACGGAAGATGCCTTTATTCAATTTATCAATCTGATGAAATATATGTATGCCAATAATACAAAAGATAAAATTCCTCTACACATTGAAGTAGAATACATTCGTCAGTATATAGAACTCCAAAAATATCGAATAGCAGAAAACTTTGATGTTCATTTTTCTTATGTACACGATGAAACGGAACAAATGAATATAGCCCCTATGATTCTGATTACCTTTGTCGAAAATGTATTTAAACACGGTGTATCTTCTCATAAAAAAGGAGAGGCGTATATTACCATTCGCGCAGAAAAAGGAGAATTATTATTGGCAACAAACAATCCTTTATTAAACCATCCGGACTCAAAAGCATCCAAAGGAATAGGAATAGAAAACTGCAAGAAGCGCCTCGATCTTCTTTATCCGAACAGGTATAGTTTGTTTACAGGAGAAAGAGACGGGAAATATGCCGTCACACTGAGTATCAATTTAAGACAATGAACATAAAATGTATAGCAATCGATGATGAACCAATGGCGCTGGAAATCATATCCAGCTTCTGCCAGCGCCATGGAAATATAGAACTGACAGTCTTTACCAATCCGATTGCAGGCATTGAACAAGTCAAGAAAATAAAACCCAATATTCTTTTCCTTGACATAGAGATGGAAGACATCAATGGAAGAGATCTGGCTCGTGACCTCCCTCACGAAGTAATGTTGATTTTTACAACAGCCTATGCACAATATGCTCTCGATGGTTTTGAATTGAATGCTATAGATTTTCTTCACAAACCATTCTCGTATGCTCGTTTTGAAAAAGCAGTACAAAAAGCTATAGAGCTACAAACACTACAACAACTTTCCGCTCAACCAACATTTACAGACGAGTATATCACACTAAAAGTGGAATACAAAAATACAAATATCCAGCTGAAAGATATTCTATATATAGAATCGATGGATAACTATGTGCGTATTCATCTCACCAGTCAGCCGACTCTAACTTCACAAATGAGTTTGAAAACGCTACAGGAACTTTTGCCCGAAGAAAAATTTATACGAGTACACAAGTCCTTCGTTGTCCCAATCTATCGGATTGCCAGTTATACTTCGAAAGAGATTCTTTTATATAATGGAATCAAAATTCCTGTAGGCAGAAGTTATAGTAAATATCTGAAAGATAAAAATTCAAAAATGGCATAAGATACAAGATATCAATAAAATTAAGCAGAAGAAAAGAAGTGCAGAAAAGTCATTTCATCTGATTTTACAGTCAAATAGTAACAATTTGGAGAAAAGCAAATAAAGTCATTACGGTTTCTTGATTAAAATCCATATTTTTGCACCTCACAAAAACTACCAAATGCATGAATGACTACAAATTTCACAAAAAATTTCTTTGTTTTATTTTACTGATTGTGAAATTCGGCTTACCTTGCCATGCGCAATCATCCATCATTGCGGAAAAAGATTCTACTTATCTGCCAGCTGATTCGCTATTTGCCAGATATCTGCATAGTCAGAATGTAGCAATCATAAATAACAATGACCTGAAGCTGCTGCCCAGTGGCAGAGAAAAATTTAACGACCTTTTTGAAGAAATCAAAAAGGCAAAACATCATATACATCTGGAATACTTCAATTTCAGAAATGACTCTATCGGAAATGCATTGTTTGGCTTGCTTGCGGAAAAAGTAAAAGACGGAGTGAAGGTACGAGCTATGTTCGATGCCTTCGGAAATATGTCAAACAACCGTCCGCTTCGTAAAAGACTACTTAAAGATTTAAGTAAAAGAGGGATAGAGATTATTACATTCGACCCTATTACTTTCCCGTATGTCAATCATGCAGCCAGTCGTGACCACCAAAAAATTATAGTCATAGACGGTAAAGTAGGATATACAGGAGGTATGAACATTGCCGATTATTATATAAACGGACTTCCCAAAATCGGCGCATGGAGAGATATGCATATCCGTATCAAAGGACCTGCCGTTGAAAAATTGCAGGAAGTTTTCCTCACAATGTGGAATAAGGAAACCAAACAGCAAATCGGAGGAGACGAATATTTTCCATTCGGGGAAGATTCGTTGAATGCAGCTCCTGTACATGCGGGACATCAGGTAGCAATCGTACAGCGAGCCCCCAAAATATCTCCTGAAGCAATGAGACATGCATATATTGCAGCCATCAATTCGGCCGAACGGAAAATACAGATTATCAATCCTTATTTCACCCCGACATCCAGCATTCGCCACGCCATTGAAAAAGCTGTCGACCGTGGAGTCAGAGTAGAAATCATGATTCCCGGAAAGTCGGATATCAGCTTCACACCCGATGCAGGATTTTATCTTGCTAACCAACTAAGAAAGAAGGGAGCGCATATTTATGTTTACAACGGAGGATTCCATCATTCTAAAGTCATGATGGTAGACGAACGATTCTGTACCGTAGGTAGTACAAACCTGAACAGCCGGAGTTTACGATATGATTACGAGATAAATGCATTCGTTTTCGATTTGCCTGTTACAGCACAACTGACTGATATATTCAGTGCCGACAAACAGAACAGTACGATCATGACTAAAGAGGTTTACAAAAAGCGAACTCCATGGAAACGATTTGTCGGATGGTTCGCTCATTTGTTTACTCCTGTACTCTGATTATCGGTCAGTAAATTAAAAAAATTAAGAAACATTCTCCCATTAAGTACAATATTTTTCTTATTTTTGCCAAATATGTAACACGCCTGACAAGGCGCAAAAAAAGCAAAATGAGAGTAATCGACTTAATAAAATCACCTGAAAAGACAGCCTTTTCATTCGAGATTCTTCCTCCGCTGAAAGGCACTGGGATAGAGAAATTATATGAAACAATCGATTCGTTGCGCGAATTCGATCCTAAATACATAAACATCACTACCCATCGAAGCGAATATGTATATCGCGAACTGGGTAATGGTCTTTATGAGCGCAAACGAATCCGCCGTCGTCCCGGTACAGTAGCGGTAGCAGCTGCCATACAGAACAAATACAATATTACGGTAGTTCCACACATATTATGTAGCGGATTTACACGTGAAGATACAGAGTATGTATTATTAGATTTACAGTTTTTGGGAATCACTGATTTATTGATTTTGCGTGGTGATAAAGCCAAACATGAACAAGTATTCACTCCTGAGCCAGGAGGGTATGCGCATGCTATAGAACTGGAACATCAAATCAACGATTTTAATCAAGGTGTATTCGTCGACGGATCACCAATCAAGGCTCCTGTACATCCATTCAGCTATGGAGTAGCCTGTTATCCAGAGAAACATGAGGAAGCTCCTAATATGGAACAAGATATCTACTGGCTGAAAAAGAAAGTAGAAGCTGGAGCCGAGTACGCTGTAACTCAATTATTCTATGACAACCGGAAATTTTTCGAATTTGTAGACCGTGTTCGTCAGGAAGGTATTGATATTCCTATTATTCCGGGAATTAAACCGTTCAGTAAGTTGTCACAGCTGTCCGTTGTTCCCAAAACATTTAAAGTTGATTTACCTCAGGAACTGGCATTGGAAGCTTTAAAATGTCAAACTGATGAAGAAGCTCGCCAGCTGGGAGTAGAATGGTGCATCAATCAATGTCGTGAGTTGATAGCGCATGGTGTACCTAGTATTCATTTTTACACCGTAGGAGCAACAGAAAGCGTACGCCGTGTAGCTAAAGAAATTTATTAACTGTGTTTTTCAAAGACGTCATAGGACAAACCGAGGCAAAACGCCATTTGTTGACACTCGTACACGAAGGACGAGTGCCCCATGCCATATTGTTTTGCGGAGCAGAAGGTACAGGAAAATTACCTCTGGCATTAGCGTTAACTCGCTATCTGTGTTGTGAAAATCCGGGTGAAGAAGATGCCTGCGGAAAATGTCCTTCATGCATAAAAATGAACAAACTGGTTCATCCTGACGTACATTTTGCTTTTCCGGTAATAAAGAAAAAAGCAGGACGCGACACCGTTTCTGACGATTTTATAGATGTCTGGCGACAACAGTTGATTGACTCTCCATATTTTTCACTGGCAAACTGGCTGGCACGTATGGGAGCCGAAAATCAGCAAGCGCAAATCTTTGTCCGCGAAAGCGATGAAATACAACGCAAGCTTTCACTGAAAGCCGGAGAGGGCAGTTACAAAATCATGATTATATGGCTTCCGGAAAAAATGAATGCAGAGTGTGGAAACAAATTGCTCAAATTGTTGGAAGAACCACCAGCCTACACAATCTTTTTATTGGTTAGCGAGGCTCCCGAAAGCATCTTGCCAACACTTACGAGCCGTATGCAGCGCTTTAACCTGCCTCCACTTAACGAAGAAGATATTGCCGGACTATTACGTACACGTTATATGCTTCAGCCAGAAGATGCTTCCGACATTGCACATTTATCTGCCGGGAGTGTACTGCGGGCTATAGAAAATATACACTTAGGAGAAGAAAACCGACTTTTCTTTGAATTGTTCACTTCACTGATGAGATTAGCTTATGCACGTCGGCTCAAGGAAATGAAAGCCTGGAGTGAACAAGTTGCAGCTTTAGGCAGAGAAAGGCAGAAAAATCTGCTAGCCTATTGCCAACGTATGATACGAGAAAACTTTATATATAACTTCCACCACTCGGAAATGAACTATTTAGGACGTGAAGAAGCACAATTTGCCTCACGATTCGCTCCTTTTGTAAACGAAAGAAATGTGATAGGTATCATGGAAGAATTGGAGGAAGCCGGACGACACATCGAACAAAACGTAAATCCCAAATTTGTTTTTTTCGATTTCGCCCTGAAAATGATTGTACTATTAAAGAATTGAAACTATGAGCAAATTTATATTGAAAAACGGAAGCGGTTCTTTATGCTGCAAGGGCTGCGGACGACAAGATAACAAGCTGAACACTTACGACTGGATGGCAGATATCCCTGGCAACAGTGAAGAGCAGGATATGGTAGAGGTTCAATTCAAAAATACCCGCAAAGGATATTTCAAGAACAGTAACCATCTGAAACTGGAAAAGGGAGATATCGTAGCAGTAGAAGCTAGCCCCGGACACGATATCGGTACAGTTACACTGACTGGCCGACTCGTACCTTTACAAATGCGTAAGGCAAACATCAAGCCTGATGCTGAGATACGCCGAGTATACCGTAAGGCTAAGCCTGTCGACATGGAAAAATATGAAGAAGCTAAAAGTCGTGAACATGCAACAATGATTCGTTCACGCCAGATTGCTGCGGACTTAGGGCTTCAAATGAAAATCGGTGACGTAGAGTATCAAGGTGACGGAAATAAAGCTATTTTCTACTACATTGCTGATGAGCGTGTCGACTTCCGCCAGCTAATTAAAGTCTTGGCAGAAGCTTTTCGTGTGCGTATCGAGATGAAACAGATTGGCGCACGTCAGGAAGCCGGACGCATCGGGGGTATTGGCCCATGCGGACGTGAATTATGCTGCGCTACATGGATGACAAACTTTATCTCTGTATCTACAGGAGCAGCACGTTATCAGGATATATCACTTAATCCTCAAAAACTGGCAGGACAGTGCGCAAAACTGAAATGTTGCCTCAACTACGAAGTAGATGCCTATGTAGAATGCCAGAAACGACTTCCGAGTAAAGAAATCACACTCGAAACACTGGATGCTACATATTATTACTTCAAAGCAGATATTTTAAAAGGAGAAATCATTTATTCTACCGATAAGAGTTTCCTTGCCAATGAAGTAACGCTTACAGCACGCCGTGCTTTTGAGGTTATCAATATGAACCGTAGAGGTGAGAAACCTGAAAAGCTTAATGACAACGGAATGCATGAACCTGCACGTCCGAAAGATTTGCTGGAACAAGAAAGCGTAACCCGCTTCGATAAAAGCAGGAACAGCAAGAACCGTAAAAAGAAGAAAAACGGCGAAAACCGTCAACAACCGGTTCAGGAAAATAATTCTCAGAAGGCTTTACCCAACAATGCTGCCGGTCAGGAAAAAGGAGAAAATACAGCTAAAATAGCAGTTAATGCTACAACAGCTAATAATGTTCCGTCCAATTCAGGCAAAGATAACAGACGAAAAGAAGAACGTCAAGGAGAAAAACGCAGAGAAAAAGGAAATCGTCCGCCTAAACAACAAGGAGCAGCTCCAAATCCTTCCGATAAACAAGCTAACCAACCAGAAGCTCGTGCTCAGCAACCGCAGCCGGAAGGAAACAAGCAAGCCAACAATCGCCCGCGCCGACAGGGACGAAAGAATAACAATGAGATAGTATGACCACACGAAAAACTTCATCATATATTCGCATCGCAGGGGGAATATTCTGTTTACTATTCTCCCTTGCGGCATGCGATAACCAAACCATTTACCATACTTATCAAAACCTGAGTATTGAGGGCTGGAAAAAGACAGATACCCTGAAATACCAGTTACCTGCTCAATTGGCAGGAAAACAATACGACTTGGAAGTAGGACTACGACATACAGAAAACTATCCTTATCAAGATATATGGATGGAAATATTATATCCGCTTAGTCCAGACAGACATCCCGATACCCTCCATATCACACTGGCAGACAAACAAGGCAACTGGAAAGGAAATGGAACTTCCAGCAATTTATACCAGTATACCTCCCCTCACCACCCTGTCACTTTTTCTCCATCCGACAGTATGATTCAGATAGTACACATCATGCGAGATGAGCCTTTAAAAGGTATCAGTGATGTAGGCATACGCTTATTACCGTTCACGAGCAGCATCAATACGCAAAAAGACAAATAATAAAATTGTAAAGCCCCAAAGCGAAGATCCTCCGTAACTAAAGAAAGGAAGTGGTATACCGATGACTGGAGTTAACCCTAACACCATGCCTACATTAACAAACAGGTGAAAAAAGAAAATACTTAACACACTATATCCATATACTCTTCCAAAACGGGTACTCTGACGTTCAGCCAAATAAATCAAACGCCATATTAATGAAGCAAACAAAAGAATAACGAAAGTAGAACCTATAAATCCTTTTTCTTCTCCTACCGTACAAAAAATAAAATCAGTATCCTGTTCAGGGACATACTTCAGTTTTGTCTGAGTACCGTTCAGAAAGCCTTTACCGAGAAAACCTCCAGATCCAATGGCGATTTTACTTTGATTTACATTATATCCAGCTCCCGTAGGATCGTCTTCCATACCCAATAATACCTTTATACGAATCTGTTGGTGAGGTTCCAGTACTTCATTGAACACATAATCGGCAGAAAAAAGGAAACCTACCGAACCAATGGTAAAAACCAATATATACAGATAATTACGAATACGTTCATGCAGGAATAAATAGACCAGATAAATACATAAGGCTGCACAAACTCCTCCCTGCAAATAAACGACATCAAACGGAATGACATAAAGCGAAAAAAGCCATCCCAATAACATCGATCCCAATCCAAATGAAAGTATATAGACTACAGCTCGATCACTATTCTTACAATATGCTTTGACCAATAAGGCAGAAAACAATATAATTAACCCCAATACGGCAAATTCTCCCAATGAAGTGAGTCCATCTGCCATCAGTTCATTGCTGAAACGAATACCGACAATAAAATAAATAATGGCACATACACCCGCAAACAAGATGGAACCTGTCATACCTTCTCTATAGAGAACAAGAAAAAATGATAAGTAAACCAATGCCGAACCCGTTTCTTTCTGACAGACTATCAGCACCATAGGGATAAGAATTATAGCAAGACATACTAGCATATTTCTACCCCGCTCGATAGAAAAGGTATACTCGCCCATATATTTTGCCAAAGCTAAAGCTGTTGCAAACTTCGCAAACTCTGCGGGCTGTAAGCTTACAGGCCCCAATACAATCCACGAACGTGATCCTTTTATCTCATGTGGATTAAATATCGTTCCAAAAAGCAACAACAACAAAATGCCGTATATCAGATAAGCATAAGTATCATACAAACGTTCTTCAAGCATCAACAAAACAAAACCTAAAGTCAAGGAACATCCAATCCACATCAACTGCTTTCCGGCACGTGTAGTAAAGTTCAGAAAATCAGGATCACCATAATCATAACTGGCTCCGCACACACTGAACCATCCACATACAATCAGCACCATGTAAAGAGCTATCGTCCACCAGTCAACTGTTTTCCATAAACTATCTTTCCTGTAAGCCATAATCAATTCTTCGGTTTTGAATATCGGTTGCCAACGCCTCGTCTTCCGCAGTCAGCTTACCAGTCAAATACTTTTCTATCATCAATTTTCCGATAGGAACCCCATATGTGGCTCCCCATCCTCCATTCTCTACATAAACAGCAATCGCTATCTTCGGATTATTCATCGGAGCAAATCCCATAAATGCAGAATGGTCCTTTCCATGATTTTGCGCTGTACCCGTTTTTCCGCAGATTTCCAGTTCTGGAATATTTGCCGTACGGCATGTACCTCCAAGCACAGCCGAACGCATGCCTTGTACAACTTCTTCATAATGCCCTTTATCTACTTTCGTATACCGGCGAGTTGTATAAATCGAATCAATAGACTCTCCTTCTATTTCCTTTACGACATGAGGAGTTACAAAATATCCCCGATTGGCTATAGTAGCACCCAAGTTAGCAATCTGTAATGGAGTAGCAGTAACTTCTCCCTGTCCGATTGAAATACTAATAATAGTCAAACCATTCCATGAACGGCGATATGCCTTATCATAATACTGTGCATTAGGAATCATTCCACGTTTTTCTCCCGGCAAGTCAATTCCCAACTGATAGCCAAATCCCATTGAAACCATGTAATCACGCCAGGTATTCATCGCCTTCTGCACAGAACCATATTTCTGTCGTGCACCAATCATATAATACAATCCCCAGCAAAAATAACCATTACAAGAAGTTGCAATGGCAGGAATCAAAGACAGAGGCGAAGGATGAGCATGACATCCCACATGAAGTCCACGGTAAGAGAATCCTCCAGAGCATGGATACATGGTTCCTGTATTAATAATTCCTTCCTGAAGAAAAGTCAAGGCCTGAGTAGTTTTAAATGTAGATCCCGGAGGGTAAGCTCCCATTATAGCACGGTTCAGCAAGGGTTTCCAAGGGTCCTTTGACATAGCTAAATGATTCTTTCCTCTGTCACGTCCAATCATCAGACTGGGATCATAAGTTGGCGATGAAACAAGGCATAGTACCTCACCCGTAGAAGGCTCAATAGCAACAATACTTCCAATTTTCCCTTCCAGCAGCCTTTCACCCAACATCTGAAGCTCAATATCCAGACTTAATGTCAAGTTCTTGCCCGGAACAGGAGCTTTATCAAATTTACCTTCCATATAATTGCCCTGAATACGGCCATGCGCATCACGAAGCAGTACTTCAACTCCCTTTTCTCCTCGAAGTTGTTTCTCATAAGAGCGTTCCACTCCCAGCTTTCCAATAAAATCACCGGGCAGATAATATTCATCATCCTCCATTTCCTGTTTGGAAACTTCCCCTATATCTCCTAATATATGTGCCCCCGAATTGTAATTATACTGACGAATAGTACGTCTTTGAATATAAAAACCAGGAAATTTAAAAAGCTTCTCTTGAAAAACCCCACAGTCTTCAGCTGAAAGTTGGGTAAGAAAGACTTGATTGGTATAAGGCGAATAACCAGGATTTAAACGACGATCTTTCAGATCGCGAAACTTACGCCGTAAAAATTCAGGGGTAATCCTCAGCGTACGGCACAAGTCCAGCGTATCCAGTGAAGTAATTTCCTTCATTACCACCGTAATATCATAAGCAGGCTGATTATAAACCAACAGCTTACCCGTACGGTCGTATATTACTCCACGACTCGGATATTGGATTTTTTTCAGAAAGGCATTACTGTCTGCATTCTTTCTATAATCGTCACTCAATATTTGTAAGGCAAACAAGCGAATGATAAAAAGAACAACTACCGTCAACACGACGCCACCTATTACATATCTTCTTTTTGCCAGCTTATAATTTCTATCCACTACTTCTTCCTCCTTATAGTGTCTATACAAATAATACCGACAATCGTCATCAATGTATCTGTCAGAATTTTCCACATCAGCTCACTCATGCGGAAAAAGGTAAAAGCATCGATAACCTGCAAAGTCACAATAAATACCACCGTTTCACTCAGAACATACCTGAAAAACGGATAGAATCCCATTGAGCGAATGCCGGGAACATAATCGTCAGTCACATCACGAAGCATCTGCATACGCAGTAACGGACGACGGGTAAAAGCCATCATTGTAGCCGCTGCCGCATTCATGCCGGGAGTATTACTAAATATATCAATGCAAAGTCCAATAAAGAATGCCTGCAACAACAACGATTTACGCGGAGTTTCAGCATTCAATATCAATATATAATAGATATAAAGCATAGGAGTTGCATAGCCTAAGATATGCACATGGTTCAGTACCAGTACCTGAAGCAGTACCAGAAACACAAACCAGCCCAGTCTATGTAAGAACAATACCATATCCTTTATTTTATATTATCTTCGAGTACAGCCTGTTCTGACTGTCCACGAGCACTAATCACATTTACATCGTTCAGACGAGCAAAATCGGTAAACAGTTTTACTTTCAACACATACGACAACCCGTCATGACTATCCATTATATCATCTACCATTCCCACAGGAATACCTTCCGGAAATACAGCACTATGCCCGCTAGTCACAACTGTATCGCCTAATGAGAACTCAGAATGTCGCGGAATATCCCTAAGCCAGGCATAAAGTGAAGAACCTCCACTCCATTTTAAAGAACCGAAATAATCTGTCCGACGTATTTTACAACTGATACTGCTTTTCGAATTCAAGACTGGTAAAACAATGGCATAATGAGCCGAAGTCTGATATACAATGCCAACAATTCCATTTCCGCTCACTACCCCCATTTCAGCACAAATACTATCAGCAGAACCCTTATTGATTGTTATGTAATTATCAACGTGTGTCAAACTGTTATTCACCACCTGAGCCGGATAGATAGAATAATCAGCCAGCACATCTTTATAATTCTTTTCTACTTCGGTAGTATCGCGTGTATAAGCTTTAAGTGCTTTACTCAAAGACTCAACTTGCAATTCCAGTTCTACATTACGGCGTACCAAATCACGGTTTACCGTATGCAACCCGAAATAAGAAGTAATCTCGCTGGCTACTTCATAAATATTTCCGGCAATACGATTGGCTGAAGTAAAAAAGACACTCCCCTGATAGCTGTTGAAACGAAACAGCAAAATGAAGCTCACTACCTCTAAGAAGACAAAGAGCAGCCAATAATCATATTTCAATAAAAAGTTTAGCAGATTTCGCATACCTACAACCTATCAGAGAAGAGAAATATCAAGATTAACGCGGAGCCATAATCTTTCAAGGCCCCGCAACTTCCATAAATAATGCTTCAATGGAAGTTTTATCTCATCAAGAATGAAAAACGATCGACGTTCTTCAGTGCAATACCTGTACCTTTAGCTACACTCAGCAAGGGGTCTTCGGCTATATGGAACGGAATATTGATCTTGTCAGTCAAACGTTTATCGAGTCCACGCAACAATGCGCCACCACCAGCCAGATAAATACCGTTGCTCACGATATCAGCATACAATTCTGGAGGAGTATTTTCCAATGCGCTCAGAATTGCAGTCTCTATCTTAGCAATGCTCTTTTCCAGACAATGAGCAATTTCCTGGTAACAAACCGGAACTTCCATCGGCAATGCAGTAATTCGGTTAGGTCCACGCACAATATAGTCTTCCGGAGCATCCTCTCCCAAATCTGTCAAGGCAGCTCCCACATGAATCTTGATACGTTCTGCCATACGTTCACTCACCTTCACATTATGCTGACGGCTCATATATTCCTGAATATCGGCTGTCAAATCATCTCCGGCAATACGGATAGAATTGTTCGACACAATACCTCCCAATGAAATAACCGCAATTTCGGTAGAACCACCACCTATATCTACAATCATATTACCTTCCGGAGCTTCTACATCCAGTCCGATACCGATAGCAGCTGCCATTGGCTCAAAAATCAGATATACATCACGTCCGCCCGCATGTTCAGCACTATCGCGTACTGCTCTCAGCTCTACTTCAGTAGAACCAGAAGGAACACCAATCACCATACGAAGTGAAGGAGTAAACAAACGGCGCCCCGTATTCACTTTCTTTATCAAACCACGCATCATCTGCTCGCACGCATTAAAGTCGGCAATCACACCATCACGAAGCGGGCGCACAGTACGGATGTTTGGGTTTTCCTTTTCATACATCAGTTTTGCACGTTCACCGACAGCAATCATTTTGTCAGTGCGACGGTCGAGTGCTACCACCGATGGCTCATCCACTACAATCTTGTCATTGCTCAATATAATGGTATTGGCAGTTCCAAGATCCATTGCTATTTCTTGTGTAAAAGAAAATAATCCCATAATCTTTCTTCTCTGTAATAAAAGGATCTTATTAAATTAATATGGAAAATATAAATATATAATGAAGAATAAAGACTTATACAGCCTCGCCTCATGCAATTCCCCACGGAAAGCCTTTATTCCTCATTATTTATATTCCTTATGTAAATATTAATGCTTGAAATGACGCACTCCAGTAATGACCATAGCTACACCATGTTCATTGCAATACTGGAAAGTGAGTTCATCTTTCACTGAGCCACCCGGCTGGATGACAGCTTTAATACCTTCCTTATCTGCAAGTTCTACACAGTCGGGGAAGGGGAAGAAAGCATCACTAGCCATAACAGCACCATTCAGGTCGAATCCGAAAGACTTAGCTTTTTCGATAGCCTGCTTCAATGCATCAACGCGTGAAGTCTGACCAACTCCACTAGCTACAAGCTGTTTTCCCTTAGCCAGTACAATTGCATTGCTCTTGCTTTGTTTTACAATCTTGTTAGCAAAAAGCATATCGTCTATTTCAGCATCCGAAGGAGCTTTTTCAGAAACCTGTTTCAAATCGTCGCGAGTTTCAGTCTTCAAATCACGATCCTGAACCAATACACCGTTCAACAAAGAACGGAACTGTTTTTTCGGAGTTTCAGCTTCTTTGCGAACCAGAATGATGCGATTCTTCTTTTGAGTAAGAATCTGTAAAGCATCTACATCGTAATCAGGAGCAATAATAACTTCGAAGAACAAACCATTGATTTCTTCGGCTGTAGCACGGTCTACTACAGTATTTGTTACAAGCACACCACCGAAAGCAGAAACAGGATCTCCTGCCAATGCAGCACGCCAGGCATCTACCAATACAGGACGAGAAGCCAGACCACAAGCATTATTGTGCTTCAGGATAGCAAATGTTGTTTCTCCCTTGAACTCATCAATCAAATCAACTGCTGCATTGATGTCAAGCAGATTGTTGTATGAAATTTCTTTTCCATGAATCTGATCGAACATCTTGTTCAAATCGCCGAAGAAAACACCTTTCTGATGAGGATTTTCACCATAGCGCAATACTTTCGGTTCTTCAGCAGCACAACGGAATGCAGAATCTTCACCTCCATCGAACCATCCGAAGATAGCTGAATCATAATGAGAAGAAACGGCAAATGCTTCTTTAGCAAACCAGCGACGTTCTTCACGAGTAGTAACCGCACCGTTTTCTGTAATGATATCAAGGAACGGCTTATACTGAGCTTTACTTGCTACGATAACTACATCATTGAAGTTTTTCGCTGCTGCACGAATCAATGAGATACCACCTATGTCAATCTTTTCGATAATAGACTGAGCATCGGCTCCTGAAGCAACTGTATCTTCAAACGGATAAAGATCGACAATCACCAGATCTATTTCAGGTATTTCATACTGAGTAACCTGCTGACGGTCTTCTTCCAGTTCACGACGGCATAAAATACCACCAAACACTTTCGGATGAAGTGTCTTTACGCGACCACCCAGAATAGAAGGATATCCAGTCAGATCTTCCACTGCATGACAGGGATAACCCAAACTTTCAATAAAATGACGTGTACCGCCGGTAGACAAAAATTCTACACCTTCTTCCGCCAAACGACGAATGATTGCATCTAAACCATCCTTATGGTATACCGATACCAAGGCAGTTTTTATTCTCTTTGACTCTGACATTGCTATAATATTTTAGTAATTACTATAATAATTCTATGTTTAGGGCACAAAGTTACGAATTTCCAGTAGATAAACATGCGAAGAAATTCTAAAAAATCCCTTTTTCATTTTGTAACACGATTGTAACATTTATGACATTTCAATATAATACCCCCTGCATACCTTTGCGACACTGAAAAATTCATTTTATAGTAGTATATGGAAACTCTTTACTTGGGAATTGTAATTTTCCTTTTTATGCTGGCAATATTCGACCTTCTGGTAGGTGTCAGCAATGATGCAGTTAACTTCATGAACTCCGCCGTAGGTGCAAAGGTTGCCCGGTACAGGACAATTATCATTGTAGCGGCAGTCGGCGTTTTTGCCGGAGCTATTTTGAGTAACGGCATGATGGACATCGCCCGGCACGGCATTTTCCAACCCGCCAATTTCAGTTTCTATGAAATTATGTGTATCCTGCTTGCCGTCATGGTAACGGATGTTGTGCTGCTGGACGTATTTAACACGCTGGGGTTACCTACCTCAACCACCGTTTCAATGGTATTCGAATTATTGGGAGGTACATTTATTCTGGCTATTCTGAAAATTATCGGCGATGAAACCGGTCTTCTTTCATTGGGAGATATGATGAACACCGAAAAAGCATTGTCCGTTATCATGGGTATCTTCCTCTCTGTCGCTATCGCATTTATTGCCGGAACTCTTGTTCAGTATATATCCCGAATCATTTTCAGTTTCAACTATAAAAAACATCTTTCCTGGACAATTGGTATATTCGGAGGAATTTCAGTCACATCACTTTCATATTTCGTTCTGATCAAAGGCTTGAAAAGTGCACCGTTTATGAGTGCTGAATCACTTGCCTGGATAGATCAAAACACGACATTACTTGTAGCCGGATGCTTTGTTTTCTTTACATTGCTGATGCAGATTCTTCACTGGTGTAAGGTAAACGTATTCCGCATCATCGTATTACTCGGTACTTTCGCACTGGCCCTGGCTTTTGCTGGAAACGACCTTGTAAACTTTATCGGTGTACCTCTTGCCGGATTCTCAGCTTATACCGACTACGTTGCCAATTCGAACGGTGCAGGTATACACGACTTCATGATGAGTTCTCTTATGTCATCTGCCAAGACTCCGGCCATCTTCCTATTTGCTTCGGGTATCATCATGGTATATGCACTTGCTACCTCTAAGAAAGCTAAAAACGTAATCAAGACATCTGTCGACCTGGCACGTCAGGAAGAAGGTGACGAAATGTTCGGCTCATCTGCTCTGGCACGTACCATCGTACGCCGTGCTACAACGATTAATGAATTCATGGTAAAAGTAATTCCGGTAGGAATGCGCCGCTGGATAGACAGCCGTTTCAACAAGGATGAAGTTATCCTGGAAAATGGAGCAGCATTCGATATGGTTCGTGCAGCAGTCAATCTGGTACTTTCTGGTTTGTTGATCATTATCGGTACAACAATGAAGTTGCCGCTTTCTACTACATACGTTACCTTTATCGTAGCTATGGGTTCTTCACTTGCCGACCGTGCTTGGGGACGTGAAAGCGCTGTATACCGTATCACTGGAATGCTGTCAGTTATCGGCGGATGGTTCATTACAGCTTTCGTAGCCTTTACGATCTGTGCACTGGTTACTGCCATCATGTTCTACACTAGCTTTGTTGGAATGTTTATCTTCATCTGTGTTGCAGTATTCTTGCTGGTTCGCAGTAACATCAAATACAGCAAGAAAGAAAAGGCAGAACAGCAGGACGATACGTTCAAACGTATGATGGCAAGCAAAGACAAAGCAGAAGTCTTGTCACTGCTCCGTCTGCACGTGAAAGAAACATTGACCGACTACATCAACTATACCGAACAGGCTTATATACAAGTAACCGACGGATTCATCAACGAAGACTTGAAACAGTTGAAGAAAGTAATGAGTTCAACTGACGATCAAAAGAAAATGTTGAAAAAACGTCGTCGTAAAGAAATTCTCGGTTTACGTCGTATACCTATTCCTATTGCTATCGAAAAGAATACATGGTTCCACCTGGGAAGTAACAGCTGCGAACAGATGTTATACTGCTTGAAGCGTATTTGTGAGCCTTGTAAGGAACACGTAGACAACAACTTCAACCCGATATCAAAAGATTGCATTGCAGAATTCTTACCAATACGTGAAGAACTCTGCCAGCTGATGGATCGTACTCAAACAGTCATCGAAAACAACAACTATGCCGAAGCCGATGATATTTTGGTAAAAGGTGATGCTTTGAAAAATAAGATATCAGCATTGCGCAAACAGCAGATGAACCGCATGCAGGAAGCAGACAGCACAAGCCTGAAAGCTTCGATGGTATATCTGAACATTCTTCAGGAATCACAAGAGTTGGTAAGTATCTGGCGACACCTGCTTCGTGCCAGCCGTTTCTTCCAGGGAGATTATGTTCCTCAGGAAGCACAGATGCTTAGCTTAACAGAATAAGATCCTGATTATAAGAATGCTAGAAGTCTCAAAATAAATCGTACAAAAGCTTCTGTATTTTGTACAAAAAATAAAAAAACATCAGCATGTTTTCCCCAAAATATGCTGATGTTTTTTATACATTTACATTATACATATTTTTACCAACATCAGATTATTTTTATTATGCATCTGCATAAAATTGCATGCCGCAACATAAGTAAGCACAGAAGTTTTCTACGACAAAGAGGCTAAAGAAATCCATGGTTCATGAAAAAAAACGGATATACCTTTATTCTTTATTTTATTTCTCCGATACTTATTGTATTCTGCAACCGTTACTCACAACAAGACAAAAATAAAAAAAACATCCATCTGAAGCCTTATTTTTTTACAATACAAAAAGAATGTGAAATTATTTTTATACATTTGTCTAAATAGAACTTAAAAACAACCTTAAATCAACAGACATGAAGAAACAGACAGTTTTCCAGTGGGTTTTCCTGATGTCGCTAGTTGGATTGGCTACCGTACTCTCATGTACCTCAGAGTTTCCAATAGACGGTTACGGCAGGCAGGCACGGAAAGAAAAGCAAGACAGGCACAAGAACACGGAACTGACCAAGTCTGCGGCAAGACAATGGTATGAAGCCAACTACGAACCCGTAGTCGCAACACGTGCCAATTACGAGGACACCACAGTATGTATGATGAAGCCCAAATGGGAAAATGCAAAAGAGTCGAACAGAAGGCGTTATGAAGTAGTGGAAATGCCTATCCTTGTGCACGGGGGACGCATCATGCTGGATGCCGAAACTGCGCAGAAATGGAAACCCGGCATGAAAAGCAAATTCATCCGGAACACCGCCAAAATAGTGGTGGAAAAAGATAAGTTGACAGGGAGAATCCGTAGCTTCGTAATGATATTTATAGGAAGCTATGACTATCTGAAAAAGACAAAATCCATGGGAAAAAACACTTACCTCTACAGGCAGCCCGATTTCGATGGTTCGGTATTGTTCTATGAAATCAACGGAACATTCATTAACGGATGGAAGTACGAAAAAGGGAAAATAGTGGCAAGCATCGCCCCTAAAATTGATGAGGAGAACGGCGGTCCGAAAGAAAACAATGCTACTTCCAGAGCCATAGTAGAAGACTGTACCGATTACTGCTATACCGTATACGACGAGGAATGTTATGAGGAAACCTGGTATGACTATGACGATGAATACGGATGGGAAGTCGGAGTTACATACGGCTGTTATACGATATCGTGGGAAGAATGTACTACTCATTGCACATACTACGATGACGGTTCGGACGACGAGGATGATAACTGGGATGAAGACTTTCCGGCAGGAGGAAGCAATACCTCGAACAATACAGGCAAGAATAACAATGACAACGATGAAAAGGTAGACGACAGAGAAACATTGTTTGAGGAAAGCATGAAAGAAGTTAAGGTTATACTGAAAAATCTAGGAATTGACGTGGATCAATACACTATAAAATTAAATACCGAGATGTGCGGGACAAATGCGAGGGTAATGAACGATGGAACTACAATAGAGCTTTGTACCAGAGCATTAACAAAATACACACATAATGACCAGGCCTCTATTATTTGGCATGAAATCTATCATGTTGATCATGGTCACTACGAAGGAATCAACCCTACAACTCCTTGTGACCCTCCACTTGTATTAGAAATAGATGATGAGATCCAACCTTATTTTGAATTATACCTAAACAATGAATATGATGGCTATGGTACTAAAGAAGACTACGCATTAGGAATGCTACTTACTGAAAATGCTCTCCATACAGCAGAATGGTATGAGAACGAAATAGAAACCTATAACGCAGAACTGGATAACAATATACCACGTTCTGAAAATTATGAAGCAGATATGCATTTCTGTTTATGGAAATATCAACAAATATACGAATATTTAACCAAAGAATGATATGAGAATATATTTTCTATTTATTTTACAACTGTTGTTTGTTTTACATGTTACTGCACAAATAAAAACAGAAGTTTCATATAATAAAGAAACAAAGGAGTTAACATTGACATTTACGAATCATTTAAATGAAAACATTTATTTATCCCCAAAAGTTCCTGATGACCCTTTCGCAAAAGATTTATGCTGGTTCGAAAGATGGTGGAAAGATCAAGACTCTATAGTCGTGTCTCATTGTTACCCTGACCCAATTTACGGATACAGAAGAGGCTGTTACATAGCTAGCAAAGGGAAACGTGCTTTCAAATTTAATATGAAGAACAATAAACCCACAGTCAAGTACATTGAGATTTTTTTCCATTTGGAAATACATACTCGTGGAAAGAATAATTTTCATTGGAAAGAAGAATTTACCAAGGTTTTTGAATATTGAACATTGTATGAAAGACTATATCCTGTTCTTCCTCATTCTTTTGTTACTTCCTTCCTGCAACCGTTTCCAAACTTACGACACAGAAAGCACTCTGGCATTAGCCGGAGAAAATCGTGCAGAGTTGGAAAAGGTGCTTGTCCATTTTCGTGACAGCGGAAGGGTAGCGTACGAATCGGCATGCTTCCTTATCGAAAACATGAAATATCACGCAAGCAAAGAGAAGATAAATCTCGACCCGCAATATGCCGACTATTTCGGGCATACCGATTCGTTATATCATGCCTTATTCGACAATATGACAACGGGAAAAGCAAAAGAGTTTAAGGGAAAGGAGTACGACTCCCTGAGAAAAGCATTAGGGAAAGAATTCAGCCTTTTGCCCGAACCAGATACAAGCGAGCCAATGCCGGACGCCCAATCATTATCGGCAGAATATCTTATAGACAATATAGAAAAGGCATTGGCTGTATGGCGGGAAAACGGCTATGAATACAATAAGGATTTCGATTTCTTTAAAGAGTTTATCTTGCCGTACCGCGCCACAAATGAATATCCGGATATGAGCCGTACAGATATATATCATAGGTTTCATGCTATACTCGGAAAAGGGAGTTCTATTTATGAACAACTGGAATATTACAAAACGTATGTGGATAAAAGCCGCTGGATAAATAAATACACCAAACCGAAAGGGCATTTGGGGATATATGATTTGTATGTCCCCAAATTTAAAATGGATTGCCACAACATGACCAACCGGAGTTGCAATATATTGAGAGCAAACGGAATACCCACAGTATACGAGTTTACTCCATTATGGCAAGACAGAGGGAACCGACACTTTTGGTGTGTATCTCCGGACACTTCCGGCATACTGCAACCGTTTACCGCTCCGGACAATAATCTGAGAGAGGATTGGGAGAGCGACATACGTTATGCCGGAAAAGTGTATCGCCGTACCTATGGAGCGCAGAAAGACACTCCTTATTTCATTGCCGGCGAGGATGAGTATATCCCCGGACTGTTTGACACGCCTTTGCTGAGCGACCAGACTTTCAGATACCACCAGACTGTAACTTTACGCCTGCCTCTAAACGGAAAAACGTATAATAACCTTGCCTACCTGTGCATGTGGGCAGGCAGTGAACCGGCAATCGTGGGATGGGGAAAAATCGACCGCAAAAGAAACGAGATAGTTTATGAACAGGTACCTCTGAATACGTTGTTCTTTCCGGTATTGTTTGATGAGGAAACCATGCTCGACATAGCCAGACCGTTCATTATTTATGCCGGTACAACATTAGAAGACATTCCTCTGCCACTTACCGCCAATACTCCCCCGCACTCGCCCAAAGATATATCCATTGAGAACGGGAACATAATAGACTCTGATACACGTAAAGCAATCAAAGAGTTGCGTTATATCACGTTAGAATGCGACACTACACAACATACAGATTTGCACTTGCTAAGGAAGTATCCGGACAAACGCCGCATGAGAGCATTCCGCGAACAACTGAAAGGAGCGGTTTTAGTAGGCAGTGACGATGAACGCAGGAGCTTCGACACACTATTGACTATTAAAGAAACACCACAGCCTTATTTGCAGGAATACAAATTTAAGAATGAAAAATGTTACCGCTTCTATCGCCTTTCCGCGCCAACCGGAGCATCGGTAAATATTTCTCATATGGAATTTTTGACCTCCTCACCTAAGGGAAATGCTTTCAGGTCTCCTACTCCTTTACCTGTCTTCCACAAAGACACTGTTTCCGATACAGAAAAAATGCACCGGGTAGAAGGGCGACCTCTCAAGACAGGCAGTCATCCGGAATATGCATTCGACAACAATATGTCTACTTATGCCGGTTCGTCATCTGTCGGCATGGAGTTCAGGCATCCGGTTCAAATTGACCGCATCCGTCTTGTACCGCGCAACGCAAACAACATGATTGTGCCCGGAAACAGCTATTTGCTAATGTACTACGACAACGGATGGAAAGAGTTTAAGATACTATATGCAGAGCATAATTATCTTGATTTTAAGCGTGTACCGAAAGCTACCCTTTATTGGCTAAGGAATCTTACCGAAGGAAAAGAAGAACTCCCGTTTTTCTACATTGACGGAAAACAATATTTTTTGCATACAGATAAACTCCCCTACTGTGAATAAATTGTTGTCATATCTATCGGCTGTAAGCATCGGGGGTGTGTGGCTTATGTCAATAAGCGGACTACCCGATGATATTTTCAATGCCCGATATATGTCATCCATATTCAGCACTGCCGTTGGCGCACTTGTAACCTGCGCTGTATTTCTATTTTTCCGAAGTAAGCAGAATATCCGGCTTTCCTGCTTGGATATAGCCATTTTTATTTTTTTATGTTGCTATTGGATGAATAGCAGCGCTTGGGATAGTATTTACAACATCGGATATGCTTGCCTCATTATGTTTTATTGTGCGGTGAAATGTACTCCGGTCCTCCGGCTCAATATTCTATATTGGGCATGTCTTTGCAGCTTGTCTTTTCTTTCAGTATGGGGGTATTTACAACTTTGCAGGTTTCTGCCTTCGCCTAATCCCTATTTCAAGGTAACAGGCCCTTTCTACCATCCTACATATTTGGGGCTTACGCTGTCTGCCTTAATGTGTATCGTTATACATGTCATAATGTTCCATATTCTGCACCGCAAATATACCAAAGGATTATTTATAATGGAATCGGTCTGCCTTTTATCCGCCATACCGATTTTGATTTACACAGAATCGCGCACGGCTTGGTTTGCCCTTATCATGTCTGTCATACTTCCCTATGCGACAAGACAGATATGGGGAAAATATTCCATACGAAAAAAAGTGTTGGTGGTAACGGTAGCAACTATTTTTTCTTCGGGATTGCTCATAGCATTCTATACACTCAAACCAATATCTGCCGACGGACGTCTGTTGATATGGAAAGTCGGTTACGGAATGATTAAAGACAAGCCTGCAACAGGATTCGGGAAAGGCGGATTCGAAGCTAATTATTTGTACTATCAGGCTAAATACCTACTCACAGAAAATGCCACGGAAAAAGAAAAGTATATAGCAGGAAACACACATATGGCTTTCAACGATTTTTTGAGAATAGGAGTAGAACACGGAATAACAGGGTTGGTGCTGTATATGGCTTTCATTATCACATTGTTCGGAATATCAGGAAAGAAAACACTGAGTATGTATATATCGAAAAGTGTATTATTCCTCATCGTACTGCAAGGGCTTTTCAGTTATCCCTATATGATATATCCTGTTATGGCAATAGGTGTCGTGGCATTGGCACTATTAAGCCGGGGAATACGGCATTTCCGGAGTTTTAACCTGCCTTTAAAATATATAAATATTTTTATTGCTGTAGCCATTATTTCCCTGACTTTTTTGATTTACCGGAAATATGCCGCTTACCATGAGCTATATGCTGGCATGAAAAACAATGGTTACAATGAATTTCCCGCGAAATTGAAACAATTATTCCCGAAACTGAAGGAAGACAATATTTTTCTTACCTATTACTGCAAAATAATGGAAAAAGCAGGAAACTGGGAAGAACTCTCAAAATCAATTTCCATTCTGGAAAAAAATCATCCGACACCGGCTCTGTTTATTCAAAAGGGAGATTTGCTGCAAAAAAAATCTTTACTGGAAGAAGCGGAAAAAGCGTATCGGTTGGCAGCAGACATGGTTCCATCTGAACAAAAAGCCAGAGGTAGGCTAGCTTTTCTTTATAAAAAAATGGGGAAAAATGGAGAGGCTTACGAACTTGCAAACATATTGCTGACAGAAAAAGTCAAGAACTATGGATTCGAAACATTCAAACTGCATAGTAAATTAAAAAAAGAGTTTCAACTTAAAAAGAGAAGATTTCCTCTCGGACAAATACAAAACCAATAAACGTCTTAATATATCCGAAATACCTGAAATGATACGGCTTTTTTGTAACTTTGCAGACAAAACACACACTGTATGAAGAAAACAATCATTTTATTCACCCTGATTCTCTGTTGCATGGCCGCATGCACCGGAAGTCAAAAAAAAGAAAAATCTATGATGACTGGAAACGAAACACTTGTATGTCTGGAAACCACGATGGGAAATATTATTGTAAAGTTGTATGACGAAACGCCTAAGCACCGTGACAATTTTATAAAACTGGTAAAAGAAGGAGTATACGACAGTACACTTTTCCACCGCGTTATCAAAAACTTCATGATTCAGGCAGGCGATCCGCAAAGCAAGACTGCTACCGATACCACAACAACTTTAGGAACCGGTGATGTAGGCTATACTATTCCTGCAGAAATCAATCCGAAGTTTTTCCACAAAAGAGGTGTACTTGCTGCTGCACGTCAGGGTGATGAAGTCAATCCCAACAGAGAATCATCAGGCTGCCAGTTTTATATTGTAACCGGAAGAAAATTCTCTGAAGCACAGATGATCAATATGGAGAACCAGCTGAACGAAGCCAGACTAGACACCGTATTTCAGGCTTTGGCACGCAAGCACATGAAAGAAATCTATAAGATGCGTAAAGCAAACGATATGGAAGGCCTGATGGCACTGCAAGATACACTGGAAGCACAAGCACGTGCTGAGGTTAAGAAAGAACCTGCTCTGAAATTTACCCGTGAACAGATTCAGGCATATACTACAGTAGGCGGAGCTCCACATCTTGACGGCAGCTATACCATATTTGGAGAGGTAGTAGACGGAATGGATGTTGTAGCACGTATCGAAGCTGTAAAAACCAACCGTACGGACCGTCCGGAAAAGGATGTACGTATACTGAAAGCTTCTATAATAGAGAAATCGGATAAAGAATGATACAAGTAAACCATCATACATTGCCCAACGGGCTGCGTATCGTACACAATGAGGACAACTCAACCCAAATGGTTGCCCTCAATTTGCTGTACGATGTAGGAGCACGCGATGAAGATCCGGAGCATACCGGTTTTGCTCACCTGTTTGAGCATCTGATGTTCGGCGGTTCAGTGAATATTCCCGATTACGATGCACCGGTACAAAATGCCGGTGGGGAAAACAATGCATGGACCAACAATGACATTACTAATTATTACATTACCCTTCCCTATCAGAACGTAGAAACAGGATTCTGGCTGGAAAGCGACCGCATGCTGAGCCTCGACTTCAGCCCGCAAAGCCTGGAAGTACAGCGACAGGTCGTAATTGAAGAGTTCAAGCAACGGAATCTGAACCAGCCTTATGGCGACGCATCACATTTGCTGCGCGAAATGGCTTACCAGGATCACCCATACCGCTGGCCGACCATCGGTAAGGAAATCAGCCACATAGCCAATGCTACACTAGATGAAGTTAAGAACTTTTTCTATCGTTTCTATGCTCCTAACAATGCGATTCTGGCAGTTACAGGTCATATTTCATTTGAAGAAACTGTCCGTCTGGCTGAGAAATGGTTCGGTCCGATACCTTCACGCAATATACCCAAACGTGAATTGCCGGCAGAAAAGCCTCAAACAGCGATACGCCGACGCAGCGTAGAACGAAAAGTTCCGGTAGATGCTTTATATATGGCCTTTCATATGTGTAACCGGTTCCATGCCGAATATCACGTATTCGACATCATAACCGACTTGCTTTCAAACGGACGTTCATCGCGATTCATACAGACATTGGTACAAGAGAAAAAACTCTTTACCTCCATCGACGCCTATATTTCGGGAAGCCTCGACGAGGGTTTGCTGCATATTACAGGAAAACCAGCTTCGGGCATCACCCTGGAGCAGGCAGAAGAGGCTGTATGGCAGGAGCTCGACAAACTGAAAACGATTCCGGTAGCCGAAGAAGAACTGGAGAAGGTAAAGAACCGCTACGAAAGTGAACAGATTTTCAACAACATCAATTACCTGAATGTAGCAACCAACCTTGCATTTTTTGAATTGCTTGGACACGCGGAAGATATAAATCTGGAAGTAGGAAAATACCGTTCGGTAACGGTCGGACAGATACAAGATACGGCATGCCGTACTTTTGTACCCGAGAATTGTAACATTCTATATTATAAAGCTATCAAATGAGTCAGTCACATTACCGCGCATTATTATCGTTAGGCCTTCCTATTGTCATCGGGCAGATAGGAGTTATCGTATTGGGATTTGCTGATACGCTGATGATCGGACATCACAGTACGACAGAACTGGCTGCTGCCAGCTTCGTCAATAACATGTTCAATCTTGCCATTATCTTCAGTACAGGATTTGCCTATGGACTGACGCCCGTTGTGGGCAGTCTGTTCGGACAGCACAAAGTAAGCGAGGTAGGAAGAACGCTTAAAAACAGCCTTGCAGCCAATACTGTACTGGCAGCGATCGTATGCCTGGTAATGACTATACTTTATCTGAACCTTGACCGTATGGGTCAGCCTGATGAGCTGATACCGCATATGCGTCCTTACTTTATGGTATTGCTGGTTTCTCTGCCATTCGTATTATGGTTCAACGGATTCAAACAGTTCTCCGATGGAATTACCGATACCAAAGTATCCATGTGGATATTATTAAGTGGTAACATTCTGAATATTATCGGCAACTATATCCTTATTTACGGTAAGCTTGGTATGCCCGAACTAGGCCTTCTAGGTGCAGGTATATCTACAATGGTATCACGTATTCTTATGGTCATAGCTTATCTGGTTCTGTTTTTCGGTACCCGTCGTTACCAGAGTTTCAGAGAAGGTTTCCGACTGGGAAAAATCAACAGAACAGATTTCAGCTTGCTGAACAGACTAGGATGGCCCATTGCAGCACAAATGGGAATGGAAACAGCTTCCTTCAGCCTGAGTGCGATCATGGTTGGTTGGCTGGGAAGTGCAGAGCTTGCCAGCTATCAGATTATGATTGCTGTTTCACAAATATGCTTCATGATGTATTATGGCATGGGAGCTGCTGTATCTGTACGCATCAGTAACTTTCTAGGACAGAGGGATATAGTCAATGTAAGACGTACAGCAAACATTGGTTTTCACATCATTCTGATTATGATAGTCTGTACATCCATACCTATTTACCTGCTGCGTAACCACTTGGGCGGATGGTTTACGGATGACGCAACTGTTGCTGCCATGGTAGCTCAGGTTATTATTCCGTTCCTTCTTTACCAGTTTGGCGACGGACTGCAAATCAATTTTGCCAATTCCTTGAGAGGCATTGCCGATGTACGCCTGATGATGTTGTTCTCATTTATTGCTTATTTCATTATATCACTTCCTTTGGGATACTTGTTCGGCTTTGTTTTCGACTGGGGAATCACCGGTATATGGATGGCTTTCCCGTTCGGCTTGACCAGCGCCGGAATTATGTATTATCTCAGATTCAGATATAAAACGGGAAAAGGAGTCTGACTATGTTTTCTACTTCAACGAAAATTGCCTTCGGATATATTTTACTCATTTGCTTGCTTTTCGGAGCTATCGGATACATTCACCAGCAAATGACATTGCTCACTACGCCTACGGGACTGGAAGAAACGATCAGTAACCGGAGAAAAACAACGCACCAGATTGTAACCCAACTATACGAAGCAGAAATTATCGGACAGACATTACGTATCGGACGACTTAATGAATATCCTAAATACAAAAGGGCGATGAAAGAAGCCAGCGCCCTTATAGACTCTCTTCAGCAACTTCTGACTGATACATTGCAACAGATGCGTCTGGATACAGTACGTTCATTGCTGCGGAATAAAGAGCAAAACATGGTACTGGTACTCGAAGCCATGAAGCAAAGCCCCACAGACGAATTGTACCGGCAGCAGCTGGATAGTCTGATTATGCAGCAAGACTCCATATTGAGCAGCACACATGTACGCCGACGCGTGGTTACCCACCGTAACTCATATACTATTCATCATAAGCCCAAAAAGTTTTTCCGCAGACTTGCCGATGTATTTTCTCCCGGCAAGCCCGACTCAACTCAAGTGGACAATATCATCCAGGAAGAATATACAGATACAATAGACGAAGCTTACAATCCGGTTGATACCATTGCTACTATGCTGACGTCTATACAGCACAAGGTTTTCCAGACAAGACAAGAAAGTATGCGGACGCTTGACGCGCGCATCAACCAGCTGCGTATTGCAGGAGGAAGGGTGAGCCAGCGTGTAAATCAGCTGCTGGATAATATAGAGGACGACGAACAAAAGGCAATGGAAGTCCGCATAGCACACGAACAAGACATCCGCCAGCAGGCTGCATGGACAATGGCAACGATTGCTATTCTTGCTGTATTGCTTGTGCTTATTTTCTTTACCATTATCTGGCGAGATATAACACGAAGTAACCATTACCGTAAAGAACTGGAAAAAGCTAAACTATATGCTGAAAATCTCCTTGTGGCACGAGAGAAACTGATGCTTACCATCACGCACGACATCAAAGCTCCTGCCGGATCCATTATCGGATATATAGATTTGTTAATCAGACTGGTACAGGACCGTCGTCAGCAGTTTTACTTACATAATATGAAAAGTTCGGCAAATCATCTGCTGGACCTGATTACTTCACTTCTTGACTACCACCGACTGGAAGCAGGAAAAATGGATATTCACCCCGTAACGTTCAATCCACATGAACTGTTCGAAAGTATCTATACCAGCTTCTTGCCCGGAGCAGAAAAGAAACAACTAACCCTCAACTTCGAAGAGAACATACCACGTACGCTTAACCTTGAAGGTGATCCTTTCCGCATACGCCAGATCGCCGAAAACCTGATATCGAATGCACTGAAGTTTACTTCACAAGGAAGTATCACGATTCAAGTAGATTATGAGCAAAACCGGTTTACTTTCCGTGTAGAAGATACCGGTTGCGGTATGAGTATTCAAGAGCAGCAACGTGTATTCCAAGCTTTTACTCGTTTACAAAGTGCGCAGGGACAAGAGGGATTCGGACTTGGTCTGTCTATTACAAAGAAACTGGTTGAACTACTTAACGGCGAAATAACCATAGAAAGTGCTCCCGGAAAAGGAAGTATGTTTCAGGTTGTACTATTCTTACCCAAAGTAACGAAAGCACCAATAACTCAAGTCGAAACACTGTCGGACGACAAAAAGCAATGGCGTATTCTGTTAATAGATGACGACCGTATCCAGCTCAATCTGACAGAAGTCATGATTTATGACCTGTTCAATCATGCCCAACATAACATTCCTCCTGTCATAAAATGCTGTACACAGCCGGAGGAACTCTTCAAGCTGATAGCTTCAGAAACATTTGATATTGTTTTTACTGATATACAAATGCCTGCAATGAACGGCTTTGAGCTACTCCAGAAACTGAGAAGCCTCGATGTTCCACAGGCTAAAAACATTCCCGTCATAGCCATCACCGCCCGAAGCGATATGGATGAAACTGATTTTTGCACACAGGGCTTTGCCGGATGTCTGCATAAACCTTTCAATCAGACTGAGCTGTTGAAAATTTTCAAAACTCACATGCAAGAAGACTGGAAAGGAAATACAGTACAAACAGACAGTAAACCGTCTGATACAGAATGTACATATAATTTTTCACCCCTCACAGCTTTTTCGGGTGATGACCCTGCTGCTGCACATGAGATTCTGGAAACTTTCATCGGAGAAAGTACGAAGAATTATGAACGTATGAAACAGGCTCTAAGCAATAAGGACATGGCAGATTTGTGTAACGTAGCCCACAAAATGCTTCCTACTTTCACCATGATTGAAGCTAGAAAAGCTATACCGGCCTTACAATGGCTGGAGTTTCATCGGGGAAACACTGACCTAAGTGATGAAGCCAGACAACATGCAGACGAGGCATTAAGTTGCATAGCTGACGTAATTAAGGAAGCCAAGAAGGTTTTAAACGACGGGAAGGACAACTAAAATAGTAAAAAAACTTCCAAAAGAAAACTTAAAAAACAATCTGAGGTACTCTGTTTACCGGAAAATTTAAATATGGTCTGAGTACTATACTGAAAAAATATTATCTTTGTATCAGATTACAGCCTTGGAATACCAGAAAAATGAATTAAAGAATGAAGTAAAACTCCGAAAAAGGAGCAGAATATTTGCGAAAAAACAAAGTGTTTCTGTAAAAGAGGCCACTGTTTCTCCACGTATTACCACAAACTAAATCCATTAGGACAACAAGGCTTTTTTTATTTGTAACATACCGGATAAAAAGAAATATATGACTCCGTCTATTCTCATAATCGAAGATGATTTAACTTTTGCTACCATGCTGAAAACGTGGTTGGGGAAAAAAGGTTTCGAAGTTGATACGGCAGGTAGTAGTTCACGTGCCAAGAAACAACTCTCAGCACGTTCTTACGACCTCATATTGTCTGACTTACGGCTTCCTGACCAAGACGGAATACATTTGCTGGCATGGCTTCGCAGCCAGTCGTGCACTACTCCTTTTATTATTATGACGAGTTATGCCGAAATACAGACTGCCGTACAGGCCATAAAACAAGGAGCAAGCGACTATATAGCGAAACCAGTTCAGCCTGACGAATTGCTGAAAAAGATAAAAGAAGCTATCCAAAAATCTGAAGTTCCTGCTACGCCTAGTGAAGCGCATATTGAAAAAAATACTCCGCAAAGTTTTCTGGAAGGTGAAAGTGAAGCAGCTCACCAATTATTCAGTTATGTCCGTCTGGTTGCCCCTACTCAAATGTCTGTTCTCATAAATGGAGCAAGTGGTACGGGAAAAGAATATGTAGCACACCGAATCCATGAACTAAGTAAACGAAATGGAAAGCCTTTCATAGCAATAGACTGTGGATCGATACCCAAGGACTTGGCTGCATCTGAGTTTTTCGGACATATAAAAGGTTCATTTACCGGAGCGTTAAATGATAAAGTAGGTGCATTTGAAGAAGCCAACGGAGGTACTTTATTTCTCGATGAAATAGGAAACCTGAGTTACGAGGTACAGGTTCAGCTGCTGCGTGCTTTACAGGAACGCCGTATTCGCAGAATAGGTTCGACCAAGGAAATAGAGGTGGATGTGCGACTTGTAAGTGCCACCAACGAAAATCTGAAGGAAGCTATAGCTAAAGGTACATTCCGCGAAGATTTATATCATCGTATTAATGAATTTACCCTACGAATGCCCGACCTAAAAGAGCGCCCCGAAGATATTCTGCTCTTTGCTAATTTCTTTCTGGACCAGGCAAACCGAGAACTGGAACGTACGTTGATCGGTTTTGACGCTGCTGCAAGTGAAGCACTTCAACGCTATTCGTGGCCAGGCAACTTGCGTCAACTAAAAAATATTGTCAAACGTGCTACGTTGCTGGCACGAGGAGAATTTATTACTGTACACGATTTAGGAGAAGAGATTCTGGCACAGCCCGTAAGTCCTGCTACATCATCATTTGCTTTACACGATGAAGAAGCAGAAAAGAAACGGATAATGAATGCTTTGCAACAAACGGGAAATAATAAAACCAAAGCAGCACTGTTGCTGGGGATAGACCGTAAAACATTATACAATAAAATGAAACTGTATAATATCGGGTAATATTTCTCCTGAAAATTTATTCATTGAAGATAAAAATTCCACAAAACTGTGGATTTATTCCACAGTTTTTTCTACACATTCCACACTTTCCCCAATCTACAGGAAGTCACAGCTTTATTCAAACATTTATAAATCAAAGAATTAAATAAAATCCTTTTTTCTGGCACGATGATTGCAATATATCTCTTACGAGAGAATTGGATACACACACTCTATACAACATAAAAAAAGGCAAAAACTAAACTATAAACCCAACCCCATAAAAACAAAAGAGAGAAAGGTTGATTTCCCCCTGAAATACAACCTTTTGACAAGAAAATGAAGATGCCTATGTGTTTTTAACAAACGAGGACGCTGTGAAGCGTCCTCGTTTTCTCTTTTTATTTGTCCATTTCGAAGCCATTCCATAAATTACTGGAAGGAACAGGTGCTGTTATATCAATCGGTTCTTTCGATACCGGATGAATAAACCGTACCCTACGCGCATGCAGGCAAATACTTCCGTCAGGATTCGACCGTGGAAAGCCATATTTCAGGTCACCTTTAATGGGACATCCCATCTTTGCAAGCTGACAACGAATCTGATGATGCCGTCCGGTTTTTAAATCCACTTCCAGCAAATAATAATTTTGTGAATGCCCTATCAGTCTGTAGTTAAGAACAGCTTTCTTCGAGTTCTTCACTTCTTTATCGTAAGCATACGATTTATTTTGCTTTTCATTGCGTACCAAATAATGTACCAGCTCCTCTTCTTCAGCAGGAGGACACTGCTTCACGATGGCCCAATAAGTTTTCTTCACTTCACTGTTGCGAAACATATCGTTCAGACGAGCCAAAGCTTTACTGGTTTTAGCAAAAACCACCAGTCCGCTTACAGGTCGGTCTAGACGATGTGCTACGCCTAAAAACACATTACCAGGCTTGGAATACTTTTCCTTCAGATATTGTTTTACAGTTTCAGACAAAGGTATATCTCCAGTCTTGTCACCCTGCACAATTTCGGAAGCCGTTTTATTTACTATAATAATATGGTTGTCTTCGTATACTACGGTCATAATGCCATAAAATAAAAAAGATGAAGAATGAAGAATACGATGCAGCGACAAATATTGACTGCATGTAGGTTCCTCATTCTTCACCTACAAATTATTTACTAAATATTACATGTTCATACCACCGTCTACCTGAATTACCTGACCTGATACATAAGCAGACAAGTCAGAAGCCAGGAACAATGCGATGTTTGCAACATCTTCCGGAGTACCTCCACGACGCAAAGGAATCTTCTTAGCCCATTCAGCTTTTACTTCGTCAGACAATTTTGCAGTCATATCAGTAATGATGAATCCCGGAGCAATAGCATTTGCACGGATACCACGAGAACCAAGTTCCTGAGCAATAGACTTAGCCAAACCAATCATACCTGCCTTTGATGCAGAGTAGTTACACTGTCCGGCATTACCATGTACACCTACAACAGAAGCCATGTTGATGATGTTACCACTCTTCTGACGCATCATGATTGGAGTACAAGCGTGAATAAAGTTGAAAGCAGATTTCAAGTTAACACCGATTACGGCATCCCACTGTGCTTCACTCATTCTCATCATCAAACCGTCTTTTGTGATACCTGCATTGTTAACCAGAATATCGATAGTACCAAAGTCTTCTTTAATCTGTTCAACAACTTTTGCAGTATCTTCAAAGCTGGCAGCATTTGAAGCGTAACCTTTAACCTTTACCCCCAATGCAGCAATTTCAGCTTCTGTATTCTTTCCGTTTTCATCAATTACCAAGTCTGTAAATGCAATATTTGCACCTTCGGCAGCAAATTTCATTGCAATAGCTTTACCGATACCACGAGCAGCACCGGTTACGATAGCTGTTTTTCCTGTTAATAATCCCATGATTTGTTATATTTAAAAGATTAAACTTATTTTTCTTTCCGACATCCCAAAGCACCATACACGATTTTAGACACATACCGCCAGCCGGTTTCGTCGTCCAGATCCTCTCCTATCTGTCCACGAATGTATGGTACCTCGATTCCTTTGATGCAGTAATGCAATATATCGGCGGTTATCTCTACATTATCTATATCGAACAGCCCTTGTTCTTTTCCTTCTCTCAAGACTTCACGAAAAAGCTTTATTTCGTTGTTATCGAAATACTTTCTCATTGCTTCTACACGCCAGATATCACGGAAGAAATCGGCACGGAGCGTACCATTACGATAAACCGCCATTTTAATAATATCAAGATGTGTAGTAATCAGCTCCAGGATTTTCTCATCGGGTACAGTCGGTTTCTTGGCAACCTTATCCATTGTATCCGAAAGCATCTTGAGTTCCGACTCTACCACAGCCATATAAATCTGATCTTTACTTTTAAAATAAGTATATAGAGTACGACGGCCTTTTTTAGATGCCACGGCAATATCATTCATTGTCGTAGCCTCAACTCCTTTCTTGGCGAATAGCTGTCGGGCAACGTCTACTAACTTGGCTCTGGTCTTCAATACAGTCATTCTAACTCTCCTATTGCACAATCTACATTATTGTGAGCAAAATTACTGTTTTTCTTTTATCTACACAAATTCAGACCAGATTTTCCACTGTAAGCGACAGAGTTTATGAGTTCTTTTGCCTTTATCCTCCCCAAAATGAATCTTACAAGCTCTTGTCGCCGAGAGATTTTTTCAGCTAAAGGATAATAAACATCAAAGTTCAACCTAATACGGCAGTAAATCTACCTCTCAAACTTTTCTTCCAGCATCAGATATTCTAAGAAAAAACAAAAAATCCACTTAATAGATTTTAATATTTGCGGCAAGAAAAAGTAAAAAAAGATGCATAGATCTACATTTTTCACGAAGAAACGCACAAAAAAGATCAAATAATTCGTCCAAAAATTTGTTTTTCAAAATAAAACCCTTACCTTTGCACCACAATTAAGAAATAACATCGCGGAGTGGAGCAGTTGGTAGCTCGTTGGGCTCATAACCCAAAGG